>ERZ860009.95-NODE-95-length-57833-cov-7.445481_pt1 | contig 57833 bp, 50 predicted proteins | sample MGYA00510114_ERZ860009 | MGnify/ENA primary metagenome ERZ860009 (study PRJEB30046, sample SAMN00715177) | human gut metagenome | study: EMG produced TPA metagenomics assembly of the A metagenome-wide association study of gut microbiota in type 2... | reverse complement strand
TTCGTCGGTGCCGTTTCTGTTCCCGTGTCCCTCATGAACTGTTCGTCCGGCAGATAACCGACTTTTGTCTGGTAGGTTGTTGATGCTCGCCCGGTGGGTAACGGACATTCACACGGTAGATAACGTACGTTTGTACGTTAGGTAAATTCTATATTATTTCTCGGGCTACCGCTTCACTAAAAAATAATTTCAATACTTGTTTGCTAAAGTATCATTTGCTTCAAAACTAGTACGCAAACGAGGTAAAAGTCGCAAATAAGGATGCTCCGATCAGGTAATGTCAGTGGCCGCTTAGGATCATAAAGGAGAATCAGTCGGGGTACTTTACGTCTGTCGGTTCGGCCTGGTTGACTGGTTAATAAATTAAAATTGCATAGATTAGTCGGGAGTTTTTCAAAAACTCTCACTTTTTATACTTGACTTCTGTTGCGAAATGATTACTTTTGCGCACGTTATCAATTCACAACTGAAACTATGAGTAAAAAAAGCCTTCTTATTGCGGCCGTGGCTATCTTGGTGATAGCTATTATTGGTATTACTTATTTATTGTTTACCGAAAAAAAAGCTAATCGGGAGTTAGTGCAGGAATTCCAATTGGATAAGGAAGATCTGGAAAACGAATATAGTCGTTTTGTGCAAGAATATGATGAATTGAAGTTTAAGGTTACTAATGACTCATTAGGAGTATTGTTAGAACAGGAACAGTTAAAGACCCAACGTCTATTAGAAGAACTTCGTACTGTGAAGAGTTCGAATGCAACAGAGATTCGTCGTTTAAAGAAAGAATTGGCTACCTTGCGTAAAGTAATGGTTGGTTATATTAATCAGATTGATTCACTAAATAAACTGGCTGCACAGCAGAAACAGGTCATTGCAGAAGTAACACAAAAATATAATCAGGCTTCACAACAAATCAGTAACCTTTCCGAAGAAAAGAAAAATCTGGATAAAAAGGTGACGTTAGCCGCACAACTTGATGCAACTAATATTCGTATCGAACCACGTAATAAACGCGGTAAAGTGGCGAAGAAGGTGAAAGATGTGGTGAAGTTAGCCATCAGTTTCACGGTCGTGAAGAATATAACCGCTGAAAACGGTGAACGTACCATCTATATACGTATTACCAAACCCGATAATGATGTACTGACCAAGAGTGCATCCAATACTTTCCCTTATGAAAACCGTACATTGGTTTATTCAATTAAGAAGTATATTGAGTATAACGGAGAAGAACAGAATATCAATGTGTTTTGGGATGTAGAAGAGTTTTTATATGCCGGAAATTACCGGGTAGATATTTTTGAAGGCGGGAACCTGATTGGTTCGCAGTCGTTTACATTAAATTAATATCGGGGTATTATTTTTCTCTACCGATATTTTAATTTTCTTCTATATTAACTAACCCGATGGTCTGTTTTTAATATTTCTTCGGGTAACAGCTGTTCTTTTATGGATGAACTGGGGAAAGAACTGCATAAATAATTGCAATAATATACAGAAAATAGGGTGAATGTAGCATGAATTTGCATACAATATGCGGCTTTTTAATCGTAGAAGCCTTCGTTGGATTAAAATCAACGAGATGTCCCTCACCGAGGAAGGATAAGTTCTTCGGTGAGGGACAACTCTTTTCTCGGTGAGGAACTCATATGGGAATGATTGGAAGCAGTTTTTCTCTCTAGTTTGTATGCGAATAAAGATAAGGAGAAATTGATAAAATGAAGGACTGTTGTCTATAAAAGAATGATTTGTAAATGCAATCAGTATAATTTTAATCTTATTGAGTAAATATAAGGGGAAATCATGTTAATCTAATTTCTGAAGATAGTAAATCCCGGCCCTTTTTCTCTTTAGTTGGAATCTATGCCCAATTTGTTGCATTCCCAACAACTTGAATGTCCCTTTTTTTAGAAGTTCTATTTTTAAGTACCGTATAGTTGAATCGGGTGATGAGGAATAACGGTTGCATAATGTGAACTGCTTACCGTCTTCCGTCAGCTCCCCACATCATTTTGCTGCGGAGTGTATCGAAAAAAATGTGATTAAAACGTTTCACTACCTTTATGCTGTAATCTGCCCGACGGATGGTTAGTTGAGTCGTTTCTTTGCAAGTCTCGCTCCTCCCGTCGATGGCGACGAGGAAGTTGTGACTTCTGCTTTCTACATCTAATGTAATCTCCCAGTCATCCCGAATAACGATAGGGCGGACGTTGAGACTATGTGGAGCCACCGGAGTGATGGCAATAGTGTTGGAATGAGGGACGATGATCGGGCCTCCTACACTCAAAGAGTAGGCTGTGGAACCTGTTGGAGTGGCAATTACTAACCCGTCAGCTTGATAAGTATTCAGATACGCGCCATTAATAGCTGTCCGGATACTAATCATTGAGGAGCTGTCTCGTTTGAGAATAGCTATTTCGTTGAGGGCATAAGGAGAATCTTGGAGATGTTTTTCGTCACAGATGAGTTGAAGCACGCTTCGTTCCTCCACACTATATCTTCCGGCTTGGATTTCATCGAACGTTTCTTCCATCTCCTCGGGAGAAATATCTGCCAGAAAGCCCAAACGGCCTGTATTAATTCCCAAAATAGGAATTCCTTTTCTCCCTACGCGGCGGGCAGCTTTCAGGAATGTTCCGTCGCCTCCGATACTGATTACCATATCAGCGTCAAAATCATTTCCGTCAAACAAGTGATCGGCATGAATGTCCATTTTGAGCTCTGTAGTCAGGAATTGATAAAAGTCCCTGCACATACAGATTTCTGCTTTCTGCCTTCTCAATAGTTGGAACAACCTTAGTGCATGAGAAGACTTTTTAGCCTGATAAGTATTTCCGAAAATGGCGAATTTCATAAGCAATATCATTAGTTCAGGATGCAAATTTGGCATTTTTTCTTGGATTTCTACTTTAAATAACCAAAAAAGAACCCATAATGCGTTTCGTATTATTAGGCAACTAATAATAATATTTGTATTTTTGCGGCAAATATAACGTAGAACTATGACTAAATTAAGTGTAAACATAAACAAGATTGCTACGCTAAGGAATGCTCGCGGAGGAAATGTTCCCGATGTAGTAAAGGTAGCGCTTGATTGTGAATCTTTTGGTGCAGACGGTATCACTGTTCATCCTCGTCCCGATGAACGCCACATTCGTCGTTCAGATGTATATGATTTGCGCCCTTTGTTGCGCACGGAATTTAATATCGAAGGTTATCCCGCTCCGGAATTTATTGACTTGGTGTTGAAAGTCAAACCGCATCAGGTAACTTTGGTTCCCGACGATCCTTCACAGATTACTTCTAATTCCGGTTGGGACACCAAAGCAAATCTGGAATTCCTGACTGAAGTGCTCGATCAGTTTAACAGCGCCGGTATTCGTACTTCCGTTTTTGTGGCAGCCGATCCTGAAATGGTGGAATATGCAGCAAAAGCGGGAGCGGATCGTGTCGAACTGTATACCGAACCATACGCAACGAACTATCCGAAGAATCCGGAAGCTGCCATCGCTCCTTTTATCGAAGCCGCGAAGACTGCCCGTAAACTGGGTATCGGATTGAACGCCGGACACGACTTGAGTCTGGTTAATTTAAATTATTTCTATAAAAACATTCCTTGGGTGGATGAAGTCTCCATCGGACATGCGTTGATTAGCGATGCGTTGTATCTGGGACTCGAACGTACCATTCAGGAATATAAAAACTGTCTACGCTCATGAATGCAATGATCTTGTTAGCCCAAGGGGCTATGAATATGGCCGACTCGCTGGCTACTGCCAACCCCGTATTGACGGAGGTGAACGCTCCTGAAATGAACATGCTTGATATGGCTATCAAGGGTGGATGGATTATGATTGTACTGGGTGTATTGTCGGTTGTCTGTTTCTATATCCTGTTTGAACGTAACTACATGATTCGCAAGGCAGGAAAAGAAGACCCGATGTTTATGGAGCGGATTAAAGACTATATTCATAGCGGTGAGATCAAAGCGGCTATTAACTATTGCCGTACGATAAACACCCCTTCGGCACGTATGATAGAAAAAGGGATCAGCCGTTTAGGACGTCCTATTAACGATGTACAGGTAGCTATTGAGAATGTAGGTAATATTGAAGTGGCAAAGCTGGAAAAAGGATTGACTGTAATGGCAACTATTTCCGGAGGTGCTCCGATGCTTGGATTCCTCGGTACGGTGACCGGTATGGTACGCGCATTCTACGAAATGGCGAATGCCGGAAGCGGAAACATTGATATCACTTTACTTTCCGGTGGTATCTATGAAGCTATGATTACTACGGTCGGTGGTCTGATTGTCGGTATCATTGCTATGTTTGCCTACAATTATCTGGTGATGCTGGTAGACCGTGTGGTAAATAAAATGGAGTCTCGTACAATGGAGTTCATGGACTTGTTGAACGAGCCGGCAAAATAATAGGCTGATGGGATTAAAAAGAAGAAATAGAGTATCGCCCAATTTCAGCATGGCTTCCATGACGGACGTCATCTTCCTGTTGCTGATATTCTTTATGATAACCTCTACGGTGGTGTCGCCCAATGCTATCAAAGTCTTGTTGCCGCAAGGCAAGCAGCAGACTTCGGCCAAACCGCTGACAAGAGTGGTTATCGATAAAGACTTGAATTTCTATGCCGCTTTCGGCAATGAAAAAGAGCAGCCGGTGGCGCTGAACGATCTGACTTCATTCTTGCAGAGTTGCGCAGAGAAGGAGCCGGAAATGTACGTGGCATTGTATGCGGATGAATCGGTACCTTACCGTGAGATCGTAAGGGTATTGAACATTGCAAACGAGAATCATTTTAAGATGGTGCTGGCTACACGCCCGCCTGAAAACAAATAAGAAACAATGGACAGAAGAAAAAAGGGTGAATACATAGGAGCGCTGGGTGCACTGTTGGTGCATGTGGCAGTGATTGCTCTTTTGATTCTGGTGAGCTTTACTGTCCCTCAACCGGATGAAGATGCAGGCGGAGTGCCTGTAATGATGGGAAATGTAGACGCAGCAAGTGGCTTCGATGATCCCTCTCTGGTAGACGTGGATATCATGGATGAAGATGCGGCAGCACCCGCGGAAACAGCACCGGAACTTCCTTCGGAACAGGATTTATTGACGCAGACTGAAGAGGAAACAGTAACCCTGAAACCTAAGACGGAAGAACCGAAAAAAGAAACGGTGAAACCTAAAGAGGTGGTCAAGCCGAAAGAAGCAGTGAAGAAGCCGGAGAAAACGGAAGCCGAAAAAGCTGCGGAAGCGAAACGACTGGCAGAAGAAAAAGCGGAACGTGAACGTAAGGCTGCCGAAGAAGCTGCCAGAAAGAGGGTGTCCGGTGCGTTTGGAAAAGGAGCGCAAATGACAGGAAATAAAGGAACAGCGGCTAGTGGCACGGGAACCGAAGGTAGCAAGGAGGGTAACTCTTCTACCGGAGCGAAGACCGGAACCGGAGGTTACGGAACATTTGACCTTGGCGGACGTTCTTTAGGTACGGGCAGTTTGCCGAAGCCTGTATATAATGTGCAGGAAGAAGGACGTGTAGTGGTGAATATCACCGTGAATCCTGCAGGGCAAGTGATATCGACCAGTATTAGCCCTCAAACGAATACGGTAAATTCCGCTTTGCGTAAGGCAGCGGAGGACGCAGCGAAGAAAGCCCGTTTTAATACGATAGATGGGGTGAATAACCAGACAGGGACAATCACCTATTATTTTAACTTGAGATAGTATCATTAACCAAATATATAAAGGATTATGGGAACTGTATACGCTTTTTTTGCAGATGGTTTTGAAGAAATTGAAGCCTTTACTGCTATTGACACGTTGAGACGTGCCGGACTTAATGTAGAAATCGTATCCGTTACACCGGATGAAATTGTAGTGGGAGCACATGACGTATCCGTCCTTTGCGATATCAACTTCGAGAATTGCGATTTCTTTGATGCTGAACTGCTGCTGTTGCCGGGAGGAATGCCGGGAGCTGCCACACTTGACAAGCACGAAGGGTTGCGTAAATTGATTCTTGATTTTGCCGCAAAAGGTAAACCTATTGCGGCCATTTGTGCTGCTCCGATGGTGTTGGGTAAGCTGGGACTGCTGAAAGGGAAGAAGGCTACCTGTTATCCGAGTTTTGAACAATATCTGGATGGTGCAGAATGTGTAAATGAACACGTCGTACGTGATGGAAACATCATTACCGGTATGGGACCGGGGGCTGCCATGGAATTTGCTTTGACAATCGTTGACCTATTGGTAGGTAAAGAAAAAGTAGACGAACTGGTAGAAGCGATGTGCGTTAAACGCTAAACCGTCCATGAAGAAATATGTAATCATTGTTGCCGGTGGAAAGGGCTTGCGAATGGGAAGTGACCTCCCGAAACAATTCCTTCCCATGGGTGATAAACCTGTGTTGATGCATACCCTGGAAGTATTCAGGAAATATGACGAAACACTTCAAATCATAGTAGTGCTTCCACGGGAACAACAGGACTTTTGGAAGCAACTTTGCCAAAAACACAGCTTTGCGGTGGAACACATCCTTGCCGATGGAGGCGAAACACGTTTTCACTCTGTAAAGAATGGTCTGGCACTGGTGCAAGGGCCGGGACTGGTAGGGGTGCATGATGGAGTACGTCCGTTTGTGTCGGTAGAAGTGATTCGCCGTTGTTATGACTTGGCAAAAGTGCAGAAAGCGGTTATTCCTGTGGTGGATGTGGTAGAGACACTTCGCCATCTGACAGATGCCGGAAGCGAAACGGTCAGCCGGAATGATTATAAGCTGGTGCAAACACCGCAGGTGTTCGATGTAGAGTTGTTGAAACAAGCCTATGCACAAGAATTTACTCCCTTCTTTACAGATGACGCTTCCGTTGTCGAAGCAATGGGAATACCTGTGTATCTGGCGGAAGGTAACCGTGAAAATATAAAAATAACGACTCCTTTCGATTTAAAAGTAGGGAGTGCTCTTTTATAAATGTTCGATTTATCCACACGCGACATAAAATTTATCTCCGGTGTAGGCCCTCAAAAAGCCGCTGTATTAAATAAGGAGTTGGAAATCTACTCCTTGCACGATTTAATTTATTATTTCCCTTATAAATATATTGACCGGAGCCGCATCTATTACATTCATGAAATAGATGGCAATATGCCGTATATCCAGTTGAAAGGAGAAATTCTCGGTTTCGAAACCATTGGCGAAGGACGTCAACGTCGTTTGACGGCGCACTTTTCGGATGGTACGGGAGTCGTGGATCTGGTGTGGTTTCAAGGCATTAAGTATATCTTAGGTAAGTATAAACTACACGAGGAATATATCATCTTCGGTAAACCGACAGTTTTCAACGGACGTATCAATGTGGCGCATCCCGATGTAGACAAGCCGGAAGATTTGAAACTTTCTTCGGTGGGATTGCAACCTTATTATAATACGACGGAGAAGATGAAGCGCAGTTTCCTCAACTCTCACGCGATTGAGAAGATGATGGCAACGGTGATTCAGCAAATACAGGAGCCTCTGCCTGAAACACTTTCTTCCAAATTGCTGGCGGAACATCATCTGATGCCTTTGACGGAAGCTCTCCGGAATATCCACTTCCCGACCAATCCCGATGTGCTTCGCAGGGCGCAATATCGCCTTAAGTTCGAAGAGCTGTTTTATGTTCAACTGAATATCCTCCGCTACGCCAAAGACAGACAAAAAAGATATCGTGGATATATCTTTGAGAAAGTGGGAGATGTGTTCAATACATTTTATACAAAGAATCTTCCTTTTCAACTGACAGGTGCACAGAAGCGGGTATTGAAGGAAATACGGAACGATGTCGGCAGTGGCAGGCAGATGAACCGCCTCTTGCAGGGAGATGTAGGAAGCGGGAAAACACTGGTTGCTTTGATGAGTATGCTGTTGGCGTTGGATAACGGTTATCAGGCTTGCATGATGGCGCCCACCGAAATCTTGGCGAACCAGCATTATGAAACGATCAAAGAACTGCTCTTTGGCATGGATATCCGTGTTGAACTGCTGACAGGCTCTATTAAAGGCAAAAGGCGGGAAGCGATTCTGACCGGATTGCTGACCGGAGATGTGAAGATATTAATAGGAACGCATGCCGTTATTGAAGATACTGTCAATTTCTCTTCTTTAGGTTTCGTTGTTATTGACGAACAGCATCGCTTTGGTGTGGCGCAACGCGCCCGCCTTTGGAGTAAGAATGTTCAACCTCCACATGTGCTCGTGATGACTGCTACCCCGATCCCACGCACTTTGGCAATGACATTGTATGGTGATTTGGACGTGTCTATTATCGACGAGCTTCCACCCGGAAGAAAACCGATTACTACCATCCACCAATTTGATAACCGCCGGGAAAGTATGTACCGTTCGGTGCGCAAACAAATTGAAGAAGGACGCCAGGTCTATATTGTTTATCCGCTGATTAAAGAAAGCGAAAAGATTGATTTGAAGAATCTTGAAGAAGGATATCAACATATTCTGGAAGAGTTCCCCAAATGTACGGTTTGTAAAGTGCATGGCAAAATGAAACCAGCCGAGAAGGATGAGCAAATGCAGCTTTTTGTTTCGGGCAAAGCGCAGATCATGGTGGCTACTACCGTTATTGAAGTCGGAGTGAACGTTCCGAATGCTTCGGTGATGATTATTGAAAATGCAGAACGTTTCGGGCTTTCGCAGTTGCATCAGTTGCGTGGTCGGGTAGGACGTGGAGCGGAGCAGTCTTATTGTATTCTGGTGACGAATTATAAGTTGACGGAGGACACCCGGAAACGATTGGAAATCATGGTACGCACCAATGATGGTTTCGAAATAGCCGAGGCTGATTTGAAATTGCGTGGCCCCGGTGATCTTGAAGGTACGCAGCAAAGCGGCATCGCTTTCGATTTGAAGATTGCGGATATTGTACGCGACGGGCAACTGTTGCAATACGTTCGCGCCATAGCTGAAAGTATTGTGGAACAAGACCCTGCGGCGCAGAATCCCGAGAATGAAATCTTGTGGCGGCAACTTAAAGCCTTGCGGAAAACGAATGTTAACTGGGCTGCCATAAGTTGAAAAACGGTTAAACATGCAGTTTATTTGCGTAAATGTGTTGCAAAACATATTTTGTCCCTATCCTCCCTATTTATAGGAGTTTAACGGAACAATTATTCCCTCTTTTTGCACTAAGCATCTGAAAAATAGTTAATAACTCCCTTGCCAATTCACAGGAAAATACTACCTTTGGGGGAATTTTTTTAGTAAATGTATTGTTTAACCATTTGCAAAGTCGAGTATTATGCTTGAAAAAACGCTGGTCATTTTAAAACCATGTACCCTTCAACGGGGATTGGTTGGTGAGATTACTCATCTCTTTGAACGTAAAGGATTACGGTTGGCCGGCATGAAGATGATGCAACTGACTGATGAATTGTTAAGCGAACATTATGCCCACCTTAGCGGCAAACCTTTCTTTCAGCGTGTGAAAGATTCGATGATGACAACTCCTGTCATTGTTTGTTGTTTCGAAGGTGTGGATGCTATTCAAACAGTCCGTACGTTGGCGGGACCAACTAATGGACGTTTAGCTGCCCCAGGCACCATTCGCGGGGATTATAGTATGAGCTTTCAAGAGAATATCGTTCATACATCCGATTCTCCGGAGACTGCAGCTATTGAATTAACGAGATTTTTTAAACCGGAAGAAATATTCGATTACAAGCAGGCTACATTTGATTACCTGTATGCAAACGACGAATATTAATTGAATTGACAAAGAAGGAATGAATTTTAGCATTATTAAAACAGGATTGGTCGCTGTTGCGGCTATGGTCAGTCTGAGCTCTTTCTCGCAAGACCTGATTGCCCGCCAAGCACCGATAGACAAGAAATTAAAATCAGTAGACTCTTTGGCCTTGCAGAAGCAAATCCGTGCCGAACAGTCCGAATATCCCGCCCTAAGTCTTTATCCAAACTGGAACAACCAGTATGTGCATGCTTACGGAAATGCTATTATCCCTGATACGTATACAATCGACCTGACAGGTTTCCATATGCCAACTCCAAGTACAAAAATTACTTCGCCTTTCGGTCCTCGTTGGAGAAGAATGCATAATGGGTTGGACTTGAAAGTGAATATAGGTGATACTATCGTAGCTGCTTTTGACGGTAAAGTACGTATCGTAAAATATGAGCGTAGAGGATATGGAAAATATGTCGTTATCCGTCATGATAATGGATTGGAAACAGTGTATGGTCATTTATCAAAACAATTGGTTGAAGAAAACCAATTAGTGAAAGCCGGAGAAGTAATCGGTTTGGGTGGTAACACCGGACGTTCTACTGGTTCGCATCTTCATTTCGAAACCCGCTTCCTGGGGATTGCAATTAATCCGATTTATATGTTCGACTTCCCGAAACAAGATATCGTTGCCGATACTTATACGTTCCGCAAAGCAAAAGGCGTGAAGCGTGCTGGTTCTCATGATACTCAAGTGGCTGACGGTACCATCCGTTATCACAAGGTGAAGAGTGGCGATACATTGTCCCGCATTGCTAAATTGCGTGGCGTATCAGTCAGTACACTTTGCAAACTGAACCGTATCAAACCGACTACTACTTTGCGTATCGGACAGGTTTTGCGTTGTTCGTAAAAAATATAGCTTATAAAACAGTAATACAATATCTTTAGAAGAGGGCACTTTAATATAATTTAGAGTGCCCTCTTTCTGTTTTTACTTAATTATTGTTACCTTTGCGCACTATTTGGAAGAAGATGAAAGATACCAAGCAACAATTTGAACATGTCATCGCTTTGTGCCGTGACTTATTTTCCAAGAAGCTGCACGATTACGGGCCTGCATGGCGTATCCTGCGTCCGGCTTCGGTGACTGACCAGATTTTTATTAAAGCCAATCGGATTCGTAGTATTGAAACCAAAGGAGTAACCCTGATTGACGAGGGAATCCGTGCCGAGTTTATTGCGATTGTCAATTATGGCATCATCGGACTTATCCAGTTGGAACTGGGGTATGCCGAGTCTGCCGACATCAGCAATGAAGAAGCGATGGCTTTGTACGATAAGTATGCAAAAGAGGCATTAGAACTGATGCTTGCCAAGAATCATGATTATGATGAAGCCTGGCGGAGCATGCGTGTCAGCTCTTACACAGACTTGATTCTGATGAAAATCTACCGTACCAAGCAGATTGAGAGCTTGGCCGGCAATACATTGGTGTCAGAAGGTATTGATGCCAATTATATGGATATGATTAATTACTCTGTTTTCGGACTGATTAAGATAGAATTTGAAGGATAAGAACTTACATATCATTCAGGAGGTAGTGGCGAATATGTGTCGTTTTCTTTTGGCGGCATCGTTCATCTTTTCCGGATTTGTAAAGGCAGTTGATCCGCTGGGTTTCCAGTATAAGATACAGGATTATCTGACTGCATTCGGAATGGCTTCCTGGTTCCCTTCATTCTTCCCTTTATTGGGAGGTATCGTTTTATCTGCCGTTGAGTTTTTTATAGGTATCTCTTTGTTCTTTGCAACAAGAAGAACATTGGCTACCTCATTGGCTTTGATGCTGATGATTTTCATGACGCCACTGACCTTGTATCTTGCCATCTTTGATCCGGTTTCGGACTGCGGTTGTTTTGGTGATGCCTGGGTATTGACGAATTGGGAAACATTTGGAAAGAATATCATTCTGCTGTTTGCGGCAATAATGGCTTTCCGTCACAGGAGGATGCTGATTCGTTTTATCAGTGTGAAGATGGAGTGGCTGGTTTCTCTTTATACGCTGTTTTTTGTGTTTACTTTATCGTTCTATTGCCTGGACCGTTTGCCTGTTTTAGACTTTCGTCCTTACAAGATCGGAAAGAATATCCTAGAAGGAATGACAATGCCCGAAGGAGCCAAACCAAGCGTATATGAAAGCATCTTTATCCTGGAGAAGAACGGAGAGCAGAAAAAATTTACGTTGGATAACTATCCGGATAGTACCTGGACATTTGTCGATACGCGTACCATCCTTAAGGAAAAAGGATATGAACCGGCTATTCACGATTTCTCTATGATAGATCTGAATACGGGGGAAGATATAACAGACGATGTATTGACGGATATAGGATATACTTTCCTGTTGGTTGCCCATCGGATTGAAGAGGCGGATGATAGTAACATTGATTTGATTAATGAAATATATGACTATTCGGTGGAGCATGGCTACAAATTTTATTGCCTCACTTCTTCACCGGAGGAACAGATAGAACTGTGGAAGGACAAGACAGGAGCCGAATATCCTTTCTGCCAAATGGATGATATAACATTGAAGACGATGGTTCGCTCCAACCCGGGGTTGATGTTGATTAAGAACGGAACCATTCTGAATAAATGGAGCGATGAGGATATACCGGATGAATACGTACTGACGGACAAGCTGGAGAATCTGCCGCTAGGAAAGCAGAAAGTGAGCAGTGACGCTCATACGGTAGGATATGTTTTTCTGTGGTTTGTTATTCCGTTGTTGTTAGTGCTTGGGGTGGATGTGTTGGTCGTTCGCCGCCGGGAACGGAAAACTGCGAAGCGGAAGCAACAAGAAGAAGAGATAAAAAGCAAAGAACCGGAAACAAAGAATCAAGGAATAGAAGAACAAGAATAAGAAAAAATGATAACGAGCGACCCTCTGTAACGAACACTAACCTGAATCGTTCAATCGTCAATCGTCCAATCGTAAATTTATTAACCCTTTAAAATAAAAAAACAAAATGAGAAAGAACATTGTTGCAGGAAACTGGAAAATGAACAAAACCCTTCAAGAGGGTATCGCTTTGGCTAAAGAACTGAACGAAGCATTGGCTAACGAAAAGCCTAACTGTGATGTAATCATCTGTACTCCGTTCATCCACTTGGCTTCTGTTACTCCGTTGGTAGACGCTGCTAAGATTGGTGTAGGTGCTGAAAACTGTGCAGACAAAGCATCAGGTGCTTATACAGGTGAAGTTTCTGCTGAAATGGTTGCTTCTACTGGTGCAAAATATGTAATTCTGGGACACTCTGAACGTCGTGCATACTACGGTGAAACAGTTGCTATCCTTGAAGAAAAAGTAAAATTGGCTTTGGCTAACGGTCTGACTCCGATTTTCTGTATCGGTGAAGTGTTGGAAGAACGCGAAGCTAACAAGCAGAACGAAGTGGTAGCTGCACAAATGGAATCTGTATTCTCTCTGTCGGCTGAAGACTTCTCTAAGATTGTATTGGCTTACGAACCGGTTTGGGCTATCGGTACAGGTAAAACTGCTTCTCCTGAACAAGCACAGGAAATCCATGCTTTCATCCGTTCTATCGTAGCTGACAAGTATGGCAAAGAAATCGCAGACAATACTTCTATCCTTTACGGTGGTAGCTGCAAACCTTCTAACGCTAAAGAATTGTTCGCTAACCCGGACGTTGATGGTGGTTTGATTGGTGGTGCTGCTCTGAAAGTATCTGATTTCAAAGGTATCATTGATGCTTTTAACGCATAATTAAAACTTCTTTCAGGCACGGATTTCACGGATTACACGGTATAGTTTAGTCCAAGAGATTTCGAAAACTGTGTAACCCGCGTAATCCGTGCCTAAATATTATTTATAGAATGAGAAAACTAGCTTTACTTACTTTGTTGTTGGTATTGGCAGTTGTCGGTGTACAGGCACAGGGCATTGTCAAAAGTCTGGAACGTAACGTTCCGGGACAAGGAAAGGTGACTATTCATCAAGATCCCCGTATTGAGGCTCTGATAGGGATGGAACGTCCTGCAACAGGTGAACAGAAAGTAATAAAGACTTCCGGATTCAGAATACAGGCGTATGCCGGTAATAATACTCGTCAGGCTAAGAATGATGCTTATCATGTAGCATCACGCGTTAAAGAGTATTTCCCTGAATTGACAGTATATACTTCGTTCAATCCACCTCGTTGGCTTTGTCGTGTAGGTGATTTCCGGAGCATTGAAGAGGCGGACGCAATGATGCGTCGGTTGAAGTCTACCGGTGTGTTCAAAGAGGTTTCTATTGTAAGAGACCAGATCAATATTCCTTTATAATCGTATCATGTTAGAAAAAGAAGAAATTATTTCTCCGAATCTGGAGGAGTTGAAGAGTCATTATCGTAGTATTATAACTTTGTTGGGTGAAGATGCCGAACGGGAAGGGTTGCTGAAAACTCCGGAACGGGTGGCTAAAGCAATGTTAAGCTTGACGAAAGGGTATCACATGGATCCTCATGAAGTGCTTCGCTCTGCTAAATTCCAGGAAGAATACAGTCAGATGGTGATTGTGAAAGATATCGATTTCTTCTCCCTTTGCGAACATCACATGTTGCCGTTCTACGGGAAGGCGCACGTGGCTTATATTCCTAACGGCTATATCACCGGGTTGAGCAAGATAGCCCGTGTAGTCGATATATTCTCTCATCGCCTGCAAGTGCAGGAACGCATGACACTGCAAATCAAAGAGTGTATTCAGGAAACACTGAATCCATTGGGTGTAATGGTGGTAGTGGAAGCCAAACACATGTGTATGCAGATGCGTGGTGTAGAAAAACAAAACTCTATTACTACTACTTCGGATTTTACCGGGGCTTTCAATCAGGCAAAGACTCGTGAAGAGTTTATGAATCTGATTCAACACGGGACTTTGTAGAGAAAACCTGGTAAGAAACGCTATTGGGTTTCGGTATCGGGGAAGACAGGCTTCGGTACCGATGAAGAGGGGGGGCACCGATGAAGACATCTCTCGGCACCGATGGGGAATCATCGCAGAACAACCCTGTCACCCAGTCGTTTTGCCATGATGCTTTGTACGGTCTTCAACTCATTAAAGCGTTTCATAAGCGAATCACATTTTTCATTATCATGGGCGAGAGCAGGATCTTGCAGGGCATAAAGCATGTGCTTCAATTCCTCCGTTACGATTGCATATTTGAAGTTAATCATTAACATCGGAACCATTTCATAGAGACGCTCTTCATCCGTTACGATCTTTTGGGATTTGGAGTGGTATTTACTAAGCTGATACCGCACATTAATCAAATCCACACTCAATTTACTGATTACCGGATCAGGATGTGCCAGGAAATAACGTTCAGCAATGAAATTGGAATCATGCATGTGTGCAGCAGCTTCCGATAACATTTGGCGGTGCAACGGATTATGAAAAGCTAACTCATCTTCTTTCAAATCATTAATCACATATTCTATAACGGTTACCGGAATCTCGTTTCCTTCTTCATCAGTCAGGTTACACATGATTTTTTCTCCATAACGAACTACTGCCTGTAATATCAGCCGTTCGAATTTGTAGAATTCTTGTCCTTCCTTTCCTTCCTGGGGGATAAAAGATGCATAGTTGTCTTCCTGCAGAGAGGGAGGAACCTCTGTATATCCGTTATCTATTTCAGGAGGCAACGGAATATCTCCGTTGGGCATCGGAGCATTTTCAGACGGTGTCCCTTGAGACATTGTAGCTGTTCTTTCAGCCATCCGGCGTTCCCGTTCCGTCTGTTCAGCTCGTTTCTCTGCTTGAGTTTCCCGTCTTTTGGCAACTTCCGATACCAACAGCTTATCTTCTACATGAAGTAGCTGTGCACATTCTTTGATATAGACATCTCTGACAATCGCTTCCGGGATAACAGAAATACTTTGCACCAAGTTACCAATCAGTTCCGCACGCTTGATGGGATCTTTTCCTGCATCCTCCAGCAGCAAGTTTGTTTTGAAGCGGATAAAGTCCGTTTCATGTTCAGAGATGAAAGCCTGGAATTCCGTTGAGTTATGTTTGCGGGCAAAAGAGTCCGGGTCGTCCCCATCGGGAAGAAGACAGACTTTGATATTCATACCTTCCTCCAATAACATGTCAATTCCCCGGATAGAGGCCTTGATACCCGCTGCGTCACCATCGTAAAGCACAGTCATATTGTTGGTGAACCGGTGAATCATACGGATTTGTCCCGGTGTAAGGGCTGTTCCCGAAGAAGCAACCACATTCTCTATACCGGATTGATGCATGGAGATTACATCCGTGTAACCTTCAACCAAAAAACAACGGTCTTGTTTTACAATAGCCTGTTTGGCAAAATATATACCGTATAATTCGTTACTTTTATGATAGATTTCCGATTCGGGTGAATTGACGTATTTTACTTTAACCCCTTTCGTTGCACTGGCAAGTACACGTCCGCCAAAAGCCACCACTTTACCGGAAAGCGTATGGACAGGGAAAATCACACGTCCCCAAAAACGATCCCGCAATCGGTGGTCATCCGTTTCGTAGCAAAGTCCGGTTTTTACCAGATACTCCTTCTTATATCCTTTTTGGATTGCCTCTTTGGCGAATGCATCGTGGCTTTCAGTACAGTAACCTAGTTGGAATTTCTCAATAATGTCGTCGCGAAAGCCACGGTTGCGGAAATAAGCCATACCGATGCTACGCCCGTCTATATGATTTTTTAGTATGTTTTGGAAATAATCGCGCGCAAAGTTATTGACGATAAACAGACTTTCGCGTTCGCTTTGCACAAACTTCTCTTCATCGCTTAATTCCCGCTCCTTGATTTCAATATTGTATTTCTTGGCAAGGTACTTCAGCGCTTCCGGATATGACATCTGCTCGTGCTCCATAATGAAATGCACTGCGTTTCCACCTTTTCCACAAGCAAAACATTTGCATAATCCTTTGGCGGGAGAGACATAAAAAGAAGGGGTTTTATCACTGTGGAACGGACACAAACCGACGTAATTGACACCACGTTTGCGCAGGGTGACAAAATCCGAAACGACATCCATAATTTGTGCCGCGTCCAATATTCGGTCTATGGTAACTTGATCTATCATTCTTTCTCCTGTGAATCCGTTTTTGCGGATACAAAGGTACACATAAAAAAATCCCCTGCAAACAAAAAAGTATGCAGAGGATCGTTAAATCTTGCCTCCCTCTCTATATAATAGATGATGGATTATTTAATCTTCTCCCGAATCTTAGTCAGATACTTTTTCATTCCTTCCGCATCTTTGTTCTCGATAATTTCGAGAAGATTCTTCAACTCCGTGCGGATATTGGCTACCTGTCCCGGAGTGCGTGGGTTGAACAGGATTTCCTGAAGCAGGTAGTCGTCTTCGCTTAATAGGCCTTTGGCAATTGCCATGTGCTTTTTGAACGTAGTTCCCGGAGCTTCCTGATGTTTCATGACGGCAGCAAATACAAAAGTCGATACGAACGGAATAGAAAGCGAGTAAGCTACTGTTTCGTCGTGTTCGTCGAACGTATATTCGAAGATGTTCAAACGCAATGTCTGATAGAGATCTTTGAAGAATATTTTTCCCAGATGGTCTCCTTCACTGATGATGATGGCATTCTCGCTGCTTAGATTACTAAGACTAGCAAAAGTAGGGCCAAACATCGGGTGGCTGGAGACATAACGGAAACCGCTTTCTTCATAAAACTTCTTCAGTCCTGTTTTTACAGAGGCAATGTCACTAATGATACAGTCTTTCGGTAACACAGGCAATACTTTATGAAAGGCATCCAGCGTGTACTTCACTGTAACGGCGTTAATAACCAGTTCCGGTTCAAAGTCCTTAATCTCCTCCAATGTGGTGAAACGATACGTGTTATAGACAAAACGCAACTGGTGCGGGTTGACGTCAAACACGGCTGTCTCATGTTGAAAGCTTAATATATCAGTAAAGAAAGAGCCCATTTTGCCGGCTCCAAGGATTAATATTCTCATAATGTTTATTTAAAAATCCTTTCCCTAACCCTCTCTTAAGGAGAACAGACTGAAAGTTACTCTTGTCAATATGAACAGGAGGTTACTTTCTTTCCTCTCTTTGGAAGAGGGTTAGTGGAGAGGCTGCTTTTTATTTATTAATAATTTCCATCTGTTGACGAACCGATTCTTCGTGGATGGCTTCGAAAATCTTCTTCATAAACTCGCTGTCCATACCGCATTGTTCGCCCTGCGCGCCACGTTTTTCCAAGATTTCATTGTAACGTCCGGCTTGAAGAACGGTGATTCCATGCTCTTTTTTGTAAGTACCGATTTCGCGGGCTACGCGCATTCTTTTTGATAGTTCCTGAATGATATTGTCGTCACATTCGTCAATTTGTTTACGGAGTTGTGCCAGACTTTCGGTAGATTGCGTTTCAGTACGGATCACCAACAGATTGAGGATATAGTCGAGTACGTCCGGAGTAACTTGTTGGGAAGCATCGCTCCAAGCGCAGTCCGGGTTACAGTGGCTTTCTACGATCAGACCGTCGAAGTTCAAGTCCATCGCCTGTTGGCAAAGCGGAGCTACTAATTCACGTTTTCCACCGATATGGCTCGGATCACAGAAAATCGGAAGATTAGGGATACGGCGGCGCAGTTCGATAGGAATATGCCATTGGGGAAGATTACGGTAGATCTTCTTGTCATAGCTGCTGAAACCACGATGGATAGCACCCAGGCGTTTCAAACCAGCGTTGTTGATACGTTCCAGTGCTCCGATCCATAATTCGAGATCCGGGTTCACCGGGTTCTTAACCAATACAGGGATATCAACACCTTTCAGCGCATCAGCGATTTCCTGTACGGCGAAAGGATTGGCAGTGGTACGTGCGCCTACCCAAAGAATATCGATTCCCGCTTTCAGACATTCGTAAACATGTTTGGCTGTTGCTACTTCCGTAGAAACATACATTCCTGTTTCTTTCTTTACCTCTTTCAACCAGGCAAGACCTTCTACGCCGATACCTTCGAAACCTCCCGGTTTGGTACGCGGTTTCCAGATGCCGGCACGATATATTTTCTGTCCTTTTGCAGCCAGTTGTTTGGCTGTATCCATTACTTGTTCTTCAGTTTCTGCGCTACAAGGGCCGGCAATGACAATCGGTCTTTTAGCTTCAATGCCCGGTAATAAAATTGATTCGAGTTCCATATTCTTATTTGTTTTTATTCTTTTAATAACTTGTTTTCGTTGAAATTATTCTGTCTTATTATGCTGCTGTTTTCTTCTCTTTTTCTTTGAAGAGAGAACAACAGAAACCTATATTCTTTTTATTCTTTCCAGTGCTTCCGCCAGTTTATTGTCTTTGCAACAAAGAGAGATACGAATATATCTTGCTCCGTTACTGCCGAAAATAAATCCCGGAGTGATAAACACTCTTGCTTCATGCAGCACCTTTTCCGTCAGTTCCTCTACATCCTTGCAGGAAGCGGGAATCTTTCCCCAAAGGAACATTCCTACTTGCTTTTCGTCGTAGGTGCATCCCAATGTTTTCATAATCTCACCGGCGAGGTGACGACGGTTGCGATAGTTTTCGTTATTGCCTTCATACCAGTCTGCTTCTGCTTCAAGAGCAGTTGCTGCAGCCAGTTGCATGGCACGGAACATACCGCTGTCGATATTACTTTTCACTTTCAATATCCATTGCACGAATTCTGCGTTCGATGCCAACATACCGATACGCCAGCCGGGCATATTGTGACTCTTGCTCATAGAGTTGAACTCGATGCAACAGTCTTTGGCTCCCGGCACACTTAGAATACTGATAGGCTTATCGTTTAGGATAAAGCTGTACGGATTGTCGTTCACAATCACGATATTCTTTCGGCGGGCAAAATCAACAAGACGCTCATAGATTTCCGGAGTAGCATTGGCTCCTGTCGGCATATTCGGGTAGTTGGTCCACATCAGTTTTACACGACTAAGATCCATCTTTTCCAGTGCCTCAAAGTCGGGCATCCAACCGTCTTCTTCTTTCAGGTCATAGTTGATAACTTCCGCGCCAAGTATTTTACTTAAAGAAGTATAGGTGGGGTATCCCGGATTCGGGACTAACACCTGCTCACCCGGATTGACAAATGCCAGCGTAACATGGAGGATTCCTTCTTTCGAACCGATCAATGGTTGTATTTCCGTATTCGGATTCAGTTCCACTCCGTACCAGCGTTGATACCAATTGGCGAAACCTTTGCGCAGTTCGGGGATACCTACATACGGTTGATAACCGTGTCCGTTGGGATCATGAGCATTGTTGCACAATGTTTCGATGGTTTCCCTTGAAGGAGGCATATCGGGGCTTCCGATACCGAGGCTGATGACATCTTTTCCTTCAGCATTCATCTGTGCTACCTCTTTAAGTTTCTTTGAGAAGTAGTATTCGCTAACACTTGCCAATCTGTCGGCAGGAGCGATTTTATACGTTTGACTTTCCTTCTGCATATTCGCCTAATAATTTAAGTTCTTTGGTTAATGGAGTGATTGCGGCAATAGATTGCTTGTATCTTAGATAATCGTTGAAAGCTACATCTACGTAAAATTGGTATTCCCATTCCCGTCCGATGATTGGCAACGATTGGATTTTTGTCAGATTGATATTATAGAACGATAGAATAGACAAAACCTGTGACAGACTACCTTCTGTGTGCGGAAGAGTGAATACCATACTCGCTTTGTTGGTTGCGTTGACATGATGTTGGCGGAGTTCGTCCACTTGCCAGGGATCGGCAACTACCAGAAAACGGGTGAAGTTGTGTTTGTTCGTTTCAATGCCTTCCTGAAGAATTTTCATGCCGTAACGTTCGGCTGCTGCTTTGGAGCAGATAGCGGCATGGCCTTTCAGACTTTCATTCTTGATGATTTCCGCGCTGCGGGCAGTATCTTCACCTTCCACTACTTTCAACTGTGGGTGCTGATTCAGAAATTCGCGACATTGCATCAGGGCGATAGGGTGGGAGTTGACTTCAGTCAGGTCTTCCCAACTCTCATCAGGGAGACAGACGAAGCTGTGCGAGATACGCAGTTTGTATTCACCGATGATTTGTGTGCCGCTTTGTCGCAGCAACTCATTGTTGTGCAGCAAGCTTCCCGCAATTGTATTCTCGATGGCTAGCATTCCGATAACCTGGCTGTCTTTTCGTATCGAAGTAAACACGTCTTCGAAGTTGGCACAACAGATTAACTCTATTTCTTCTCCCTCGAAGTACTTGTGTGCGGCGATATCATGATATGAGCCGAGTGTTCCTTGAATTGCTATCTTTTTCATTGTTTTAATGTATTATATAAAAAAATCCCGCGTCCATATTGGAGCGGGATTCATATGATTGATTTCTCTATTCAGTCCTTAAGCATCACTGTCACTTGATACATACAAACTCCCGCTCTACTTTGTTGCTAAAGTAAAAGTAAAAAAAGAAGTAATATGCATAAGTAAATGATTTCATTCGAATCTTTGTTTTTTGCTTTGGTTTCTAATTCTGGGGCAAAAGTAATAATTTTCTGTTAGATGCAAACAAAAAACGATATTTTTTTTGTTTTTTCATCAAAAACAAATGAAAAGGTCATTCTGTTTTGAGCTTTACATGTCGTCTTTCTCTGGTTTGCGTGTAGCCTTTTCTTTCATTAAGGCTGAAAGCCTTCTATTATATAGCGTAGGGCATCGCCCTACGTAAAAGCATACACCTAACATAAGCCCTGAAAGGGCGGGACTACTTGGACGTTTACGTCTTTCATAGTATGATTCTATATAAACTCTTCATTATATTCAACCTGATATTCTTTTAGAAACATTTTCAGTTCATCTTGGAAGGTCATTTTTTTGTGATGCTCTTTTTGTCCCAGAATATATCGAGTTACAGTCTCAACTTTTGATTGACTGACTGAGAAAGCTCCATATCCTTCTTGCCAGGAGAAATCATGATATGAGGGTCCTAAACTTTTTATCCATTTTGACGAACTACGTTTTACTTCTTCTACCATTTTGGATAATGCGATGTTTTTGTTGAGAATACATAAGATATGTATATGATTGGTAAATCCGCCTACTATGATAGGTGGGCAGTCTATGTTTTTCAGAATGCCGGAGATGTATTTGGATATTTCTGATAATTTATCCTCGTTTATACTGTCCTTCCTGTATTTAGTGCTGAAAGTCAGATGAATATAGTTCTTTGATAGGGATTGTGGCATATAGTTAGTTCATGTTCCGCCCTTTCAGGGCTTGTATTTGGGTTTTATAAATACGTAGGGCGATGCCCTACGCTATATAATGGAAGGCTTTCAGCCTTATCAATGTTGATGTCAATCTGTCCTGATAGTTTCTACGCTATATAATGGAAGGCTTTCAGCCTTATCAAGCTGATATCAATCCGTCCTGATAGTTTCTACGCTATATAATGGAAGGCTTTCAGCCTTATCAATGTTGATGTCAATCCGTCCTGATAGTTTCTACACTATATAATGGAAGACTTTCAGCTTATCAAGCTGATATCAATCCGTCGTTTCTGATAGTTCCTACACTATATAATGATAGGCTTTCGGTCTTATTTTAAAAGATTCCCGGTAGCGCTTCAGACTTTGGTCCCAGATTCTTGAATTCCCCATTCAGACCAGCTTCCTCCTTCGGATTCAGTTCCAAAGACTTCTTCATGTCCTCTACAGAACCATCCTTATCACCATTCAGCAATTTAGCACGTCCGCGTTCTTTGTAGGCCTCTGCAAAGTTCGGATTCAGTTCGATGGCTTCATCAAACAGTCCGATGGCTTCCGTCAGCTTCTTCTGATTGATATAAAGTTGTCCTAAATAAAGGTAAGCCTGTTCGTTGAACGGGTTTATTTCCGTCACCAGTTTGTAATCCTCTTCCGCTTCTTCGCCCTGACCGTTGGATTCTTTCACTTTTCCACGCAGGAGCATGGCAGTTTCTTCCTCCGGATTTTGAGCAAGTACAGCGTCTATATCCTCCATCATTTCTTTATACTGTTTCAGGTTCAGCAAAGCTTCTGCACGTAGCAGGCGGGCTTCGATGAAATCGTCTTTCAAAGTGATCGCTTTGGTGAGATGGGCAATGGTCATTAGGTCGTCGTTTTGTCCCTTACGGGCTTTTCCTAGCAGATAATGAGCTACGGCATTTCCTTCCTCAATGGCAATTGCTTTATTGGCAGCCTCTTCCATGGCCTGATAATCTTCCTGGATAAAGCATACATTTGCCAGTGTCAGGAAAGTACTCGTGAGATGAGGTTCCATGGCAGCCATTTTTTCCAACAGTTCGCGGGCTTTTGCCGTTTCTCCCATCTGAATGTAGAGTTGGCTAAGATAGCCCATTGTTTCAAACTCTTCCTGAATGGCAAGAGCTTCTGTAAAACATTTTACTGCATAATCCGGACGTCCCATGCGTTGCGCACGTAAACCGTCGTATTTAAAAATCTCGAAATTTTTCTGATCGTTTTTCTGTTTTTCACTTTCCGGAGTTTCCGACTTACCGGAGAAGAAAGATTTAAAAAAGTTCGGCATGACTGTGTTATTTTTGAGTTACCTTGCAAAGGTAGTAACTTATTTTGAAATATGTATCATTCCATCCTGCATCTTCCATTCACCTTCCTCCAATAAATATTGGATGACTTCACTGACTCTCTCTTTCTCCGCTTCTATTTTCTCGGCTATTTCTGCCGGCGTATGCGGTTTTTGGGCAAGTAATTCTGCTATTTTCTTTTTCAGTTCTTCAAGAGACTCCCCGGTCAGCGTATCTGTTGCACGGTGACTAAGGCAAACATCACATTGTCCGCAGTTATGCTCGTTTTTCTCTCCGAAGTAGCGGAGCAGCATCCGGCTTCGGCACACATTCTCCGAAATGACATATTCTTCCATCGCCTTGATGCGAGCTTCATACCGGGCTTTACGCTCTTCGTAGACAGCAGGGGGGATGTGCACAAAACGAAGTTCCTGCCGTTCGCGCGTATATATAATATAAGGAGTCTTTTTGTGCGGAATATAATCCACGATGCGACGTTTGGTAAGCGTGACCAATATGTTATAAATCTGTTCACGGGTCAGTCCGGTACGTACGGACAGGGTGGCTTCGCTGATATAGGCATAATCGGTAAACACTCCGGTGTACGAACGGAGAATCATCTGTATCAGAGCTTCCGCTTCCGTTCCCATTTCCCGCAGTTTGTACAGTTCGTCCCGGCGAATCGTAAAAAGGATGCGTGAGGCGTTGTCCTGTTCGTCCGTATATTCCAGATAACCGGCTTGAGTCAGTATCTTCAGCGCACTGTCTACCGGAACCGGGAAGTATTTGAACTTCCGGCAAAACTCTTCCAGGTTAAATTCACGTACACATTGGAAACCGTCGCCCATTGCCATCTGATAGTAATATTGCAGATGCTCGTACACATTGAGGATATATTCTTTATCGGGAAAAGTATCCACTACACGCCTGTGTAACGTTGTTCTGTCCGTTTTAGTATATAAGATTACGGCATACGCTTTTTCACCGTCTCTTCCTGCACGTCCGGCTTCCTGGAAGTAGGCCTCGAGAGAATCGGGGAGGTCAAGATGTAATACGATACGCACATCGGGCTTATCGATCCCCATGCCAAAGGCATTGGTAGCTACCATCACGCGAACTTCTCCGCTTTGCCAACGTTTTTGACGGAGGTCCTTTACGGCATTATCCAGTCCGGCGTGATAAAAGTCGGCGGTGATATCTTCATTTACCAGTAATTCGGTGATTTCTTTGGTCCGTCGTCTGTTGCGGACATAGATAATGGCGCTGCCCGGTACCTTTCGTAAGATATGCAACAGTTCTTGAGTCTTGTTATCTGTTTGCCGTACCATATACGCCAAGTTTTTCCGCTCGAAACTCATGCGGAAAACATTCTCTTCACGGAAATCCAAGCGGGCTTGAATATCTTTCACCACTTCCGGAGTGGCGGTGGCGGTCAGTGCCAGTACCGGAATTCCCGGTAACAGCGCCCGTATCTCGGCAATTTTCAGGTAAGCGGGGCGGAAGTCATATCCCCATTGTGAGATACAGTGACTTTCGTCAACCGTAATCATAGAGACTTTCATTGACCGCAGTTTGGTGCGGAATATGTCCGTGTCCAGACGTTCCGGAGAAATATAAAGGAATTTGTAATCACCGAAGATGCAGTTTTCAAGTGCAGTGAGAATTTCCTGCCGCGTCATGCCGGAATATACGGCAAGGGCTTTGATACCGCGTTTGCGGAGGTTCTGCACCTGGTCTTTCATCAGGGCGATGAGCGGAGTAATGACAATGCAAATTCCTTCCTGGGCGAGAGCAGGCACTTGAAAGGTGATGGACTTACCGCCTCCGGTAGGCATGAGCCCCAGTGTATCTTTGCCTTCGCCGATACTGGTGATGATCTCCTCCTGCAAGTCGCGGAAGGAGTCATATCCCCAATATTGTTTTAATATCTCCTGATACTTATTCAATCGGCTTTATATCCTCGATTTGAAGTTGAACTTCGCCACGCTTATGCGTGTTTTCTTCAATGGTGTAACAGATGTCGAACGAACGTTTCGTTTTGATATAGCGCACGTGCGAACTCTGTCCGAACGCAATACCGTTCATTACATTATTCGATTTATTATCAACCAGTTCGAGCTTGATATGTTCCTGGTCGCGTCCCACCACTTTGCTTGTTCCATAATCATAGACGTGATGAGTGCAGAAAATGGGTTTCGTGTTGTCGGGACCGAAAGGATTAAACTTTTTCAGGTCGTTGAAGAATTTGGAAGAAATATCCCTGAAGTCGATTTCAGCATCAATTTCGATGACGGCACTGGTTTGTTCCGGCAGGATATGCCGTGAAACGTAGTCTTCGAACCGTTTGGTAAAAGCATCCACATTCTCCACTTTCATTGATAGTCCGGCGGCGTATGTATGTCCTCCGAAGTTTTCCAGCAGGTCGCGGCAATGCTCGATTGCTTTATATACGTCGAAGCCGGAAACAGAACGTGCGGAACCTGTCGCCATGTCATCCGTCCGTGTCAGTACCACGGCAGGGCGGTAATACACTTCCGTCAGACGGGAAGCTACGATACCGATCACTCCTTTGTGCCATTCTTCGTTGTAGAGCACAATAGAGCGGCGGTCGGCTAATCCTTCCAGATTGGCAACGATGTTGTTTGCTTCCTCCGTCATACTTTTGTCGAGGTCTTTCCGGGTTTCGTTGTACTGGTTGATTTGTCCGGCTTTCTCAAGTGCCGCCGAGAAGTCTTTTTCCGTCAGCAGGTCTACTGCTTCTTTCCCATTCTGAATACGTCCCGATGCATTGATGCGCGGTCCGATTTTAAACACAATATCGCTGACAGTAATTTCTTTTTCAGAAAGTCCGCATACATCGATGATGGCCTTCATGCCGATACTCGGGTTACTGTTCAGTTGTTTCAGACCGTGGTAGGCGAGAATACGGTTTTCACCCATAATCGGAACGATGTCCGATGCGATACTCACGGCTACGATGTCGAGCAACGGAATCAGGTGATGGAATTCGATACCGTTACTAATGGCGAACGCCTGCATAAACTTGAAACCGACTCCACAACCGGAAAGGTGGGTGTACGGGTACGTGTTGTCCAGGCGTTTGGCATTTAGAATGGCTACGGCAGGCGGGAGAATATCATCCGGCACGTGATGGTCGCAGATGATAAAGTCAATCCCTTTTTCTTTGGCATACGTGATTTCCTCTACTGCTTTTATTCCGCAATCGAGTACAATAATCAGTCCCACACCGGTTTCAGCGGCGTAGTCCACTCCTTTTTTAGAAATACCATACCCTTCGTTGTATCGGTCGGGTATGTAGTAATCAAGGTTCGAATAGAACTGTTGAATAAACTTGTAGACCAATGCCACAGCAGTAGTACCGTCTACGTCATAATCTCCATAAATTAGAATACGTTCTTTCTTTCCCATCGCCCTGTTCAGACGTTCTACTGCAATATCCATGTCCTTCATCAGGAACGGATCGTGCAGGTCGGGCAACTGCGGGCGGAAAAACTTCTTGGCGTCTGCTGCCTTCGTAATTCCCCGCTGTACCAAAAGTTGTCCAAGAATCGGGCTAATCCCTAATTCCTGGGCCAATGTCTGGCTTGTCTCTGTCTGTTCGGGTGTAATGGGTCGATAATTCCATTTGTGATTCATTTTATATATTGTTTTTTCTTTTTCTGTTCTCAAGGGTTGGAAAGGCACTTCTTCCCAACAAGGGGTAAAAGTACGAAAAAAAGCGGAAGTGTATAGTAGATAAGACGAAAATATTTCAAGGGCAGTGGAAAACCGGAAGTTTGATATGGGGTGTCTTTTAGTTTTTATAGTTGATTTTTGGAAGATAACTTTTTTGGTTTATCTTTGCTCCACCAATAAGAATCTGATAAATGAGAAAGCCGGGTAACGTCACAGACTTCAATATGACATTTGATAATATCTATTCAGAGTATTATCAACGTTGCTTTCTATTCGCCAAATCCTATCTCCATGATGAAATGCTGTCGAAAGATATAGCTTCCGAAGCGATGATTACCTTATGGACTACGATGAAAACGGAAGAAGTGGATAATATCCGTGCTTTCTTGATGACCGTAGTAAAGAACCAATCGTTGAATCATCTGCGAAACGAACACCTGCGGATGGAAGCTCGTGAGAATATCCTGAATGACGAACTCTATGAGCTCGATTTCCGCATCTCTTCTTTGGACGCCTGCAATCCGACGGATATTTTCTCGGAAGAGATTAACAGGATTGTCAACCGGACATTGGATACATTGCCGCTGCAAACCCGGAATGTTTTTAGAATGAGCCGCTATGAGAACAAATCTATAAAAGAAATAGCCGATACGTTGAATATCAGCGTCAAAGGTGTCGATTATCATATAGGTAAGGCGTTGAAAGCCTTACGTGTTAATCTGAAAGATTATCTTTATCTCTTCTTCATTTAATAAAGTACTGCTTTATTCCCAGTCTATTAATAACCTGTTGATTGAAGAATAACTCACTTTTTCATCTTTTCAACTAGTGAACTTCTTTCCTGGTGTGTCTATTATGTACAAGGCGGATAAATGCTTTGTATAATAGAACGTTATATGGACATAAAACTACTTAATAAATATATTGCCGGTGACGTACTTCCCGAAGAAAAGAAGGAAGTGATACGCTGGATGAAAGAGAGCGAAGAACATCGTGAACAACTGATGCAGTTACATCGCATTTATAACGCAACCCTTTGGAACGGAAACGTTGACGGACAGAATACGAAGAATACGGAAAAGAAGAAGCCTGTAATGCGGTATCTCTGGACGTCGATGAAGATAGCCGCGGTAGTTGCCATGCTCGCTTTCATCATCCATAAGGAATATCAGGGCTATCGGTTGGAGCATTCTACCGACATGCAGACTGTGACCGTTCCAGCAGGACAGCGTGCCAATCTGATATTGGCTGACGGGACAACAGTTTGGTTGAACTCCAACTCCACATTGAAATACCCCGCGAACGGCTTCCACTCTAAAAACAGAAAAGTGGCTTTAGAAGGAGAAGGATACTTTGAAGTGGCGCACGACGAGAAACACCCTTTCATTGTTGAAACGCAGAAATATGATATCCGGGTATTGGGAACCACTTTCAATGTGTCCGCCTATCCGAATTCCGATATGTTTGAAACGTCTCTGATAGAAGGAAAAGTAACCGTCTACCAGCCGGATACGCAAAACGAAATAGTGCTGAAACCGTATGAGAAAGTAGAAGCGAGAGACGGTAAACTTTATAAAGAGGCATTCACTTCGGACAACGATTTCCTCTGGCGGATGGGAATCTATTCCTTTAAGAATGAACCTTTGGAAACGGTATTCAAGAAATTGGAGCAATATTATGAAGTGAAGATTATCAACAATAATCAAGAGATAGCTTCCCGTCCGTGTACAGGTAAGTTCCGGCAGAAAGAAGGTATTGAACACGTGATGAAGGTATTGCAGAAGTACGTTAAATTTAACTATATGCAGGATGATGAGAAGAATCAGATTATCATCTATTGATAAAGAAGTATGAATCCTAAAATGAAAAACATGAGAACAAGAGCACCTGTCTGTTTAAAACGAAAATATCGGTAAATGCTGCAACATTTACCGATATGTGAGAAGTCAATAAAAAAGACTCGACTTTCATTCCAAATCTTTATGTATTAACTTAATAACTCTAGGCAAAGATATGAAAAATAATCTTTGGTGTGGACGTATTGTCCATAGAAAAACACACTCTACTCAAATTTTAAGAATTATGAGGTTAACTGTCTTTTTCCTGTTATTCATTATTTCTGAGACGTATGCCCTGGATGGCTATTCTCAGAATCAAAAAGTTACGATGAATAAAGGAACCGCAACATTCGCCGAAATCATCAGGCAGATTGAAAAACAAACAGACTATTTGTTTATCTATAATGAGCATGAGATTGCTTTGGACAAACAAATAGCAGTATCTACTCGGGAAACCACGGTTGCCGAAATTCTTAATAGAGTTTTGCAAGGAACAGGTTTCTCGTATACGATGGAAGGCAACCATATTATTCTGGTGAAAAGTATGGAGAAAATGAAAAACGTAACTCTCGGTCGGAAGATAACAGGAACTGTGAAAGATGATTTGGGAGAGGCTATTGTTGGTTGTAATGTGGCTGTTAAAGGTGAGAAAATAGGAGCCATCACCGATATGGATGGAAGATATACTATCGAGGTTCCGGACAATAGTATATTGGTTTTCTCATTTTTAGGTTATAAGAGCGTTGAATCTCCCGTCAAGAATAATTCGGTTATCAATATAACCATGCAAGAAGACTCCAGATCTTTGGAAGAAGTGGTGGTTGTAGGTTATGGAACACAGAAGAAAGTCAATTTGACAGGTGCCGTGTCTGTGGTAGAGGGGGATCAATTGGCAGGGCGTTCTGCTTCGACTATGTCTCAATTACTGCAAGGAGCAGTTCCTAACATGACTGTCTCTTTTTCTTCCGGTCGTGCAGGAGATGGAGGTTCGTTTAATATCAGAGGTGTGAATTCCATTAGTGGTTCTGCCAAACCGTTGGTCCTTATTGATGGAGTGGAGGGAGATGTGAATCGTGTCAATCCGAATGATGTCGCCTCTGTTTCGGTCTTAAAAGATGCGTCGTCTGCGGCAATTTATGGAGCACGTGCCGCCTATGGAGTTATTCTGGTAACTACAAAAACGGGAGAAAAAGGCAAAGTCACTCTTAATTATAACGGACGATATAGCTTTAGTGATGTAACTACGTCGACAGATTATGAAACCCGTGGATATTATGCGGCCGGTATTAGTGATATGTTTTTCTCTACCTGGCAAGGGACACCATTGCTCACATATACGGAAAAGGATTATCATGAGTTGTGGATCAGGAGAAATGATAAGACGGAACAACCCGAACGGCCCTGGGTAGTAACTGAAAACGGACAGTATAAATACTATGGGAATTTTGATTGGTATAATTATTTATATGACCATAAACGTCCGACGCATGAACATAATGTAAGCATTTCCGGTGGAAGTGAACATTTGAAGTTCAGGCTTTCCGGAGGATATTATAATCAGAAAGGAGTTCTTAAAATACAACCGGACAAGTATGAACGCTATAACTTCAAATCAAGGCTGGAAGCCAAAGTGACTCCATGGTTATCCGTCAGTAATAATACCTCTTATTTCAAATCGAATTACTCCTATCCGGGACTTGGTGGAGTGAATACAATATTTAAGAATGCAAGCTATCGTGCCTTGCCTATATTAGTGCCTGTACATCCTGATGGTACACTGGTGTATGAAACTAATATCATGAACTATACTTTGGCGGGTACCACTGTTGCATTATCTAATAAGAAACATAATAATAAAGATGAGATAGACGAGTTTATGACCACATTTGAAGTAGTTATAAATCCGGTAAAACATGTTGAAATCATAGGGAATTACACATATTCGAAATATGACAAGAAATGTACCAATAGAAGTGTAGACATGCAATACTCCAAGGTACCGGGTGTTACGATTACCATGCCCGAGAGTACAAGCGGAGGGAATAAACTGACTGTGTTGAATACAAAAAATCTGTATTATGCATATAATGCTTACGGAACTTATGGTAACTTGTTTGCCGGCTCTCATAATGTGAAACTGACAGGCGGTATCAACTATGAGACAAAATCTTATGAAGATCTGACTGTGAGCAAAGATGGACTGTTATCTGATGAATTGAATGACTTTAATCTGGCTAAGGGAGAAAATACAGTAGTCACCGGAGGAAAGAATAAATATGCTTTATTTGGTGTCTTTTATAGGGCAAACTATGATTATAAAGGAAGATACCTGTTTGAGGCGAGCGGAAGATACGATGGCAGTTCCCGGTTTAAAAAAGGCCATCGGTACGGCTTCTTCCCATCGTTCTCCGCCGGATGGCGCATTAGCGAAGAGCCTTTTTATGGAGCATTGAAAAATACAGTAGATAACCTAAAGTTACGACTGTCTTATGGAACTTTGGGCAATCAGCAAGTTGGTTATTATGATTATCTGCAGCAAATAGAAACAGGAAAAGTTCTTAATTATTCGTTTGGTGATAAAGAAAAAGCCTCGTATGCCTATGAAACCGCTCCTAATGCTTCCGACTTGACATGGGAAACCGTAGTTACTAAAAATATTGGTCTTGATATCGGTATCTTCAATAATAGATTGAATATTTCGGCAGATGCTTATATAAGGGATACAAAAGACATGCTAATGCCCGGCAAAGCATTACCGTCTGTCTATGGCGCAAAATCTCCTAATATGAATGCTGCTGACTTAAGGACCAAAGGTTGGGAATTGGTCGTTGCCTGGAATGACCGTTTTAATGTGATGGACAAACCTTTTAACTATGGTGTTTCGTTTGGAATCGGGGATAATGTCTCCAAGATTACGAAATATGATAACCCTAATAAAGAAATCAGCTCTCCTTATGTCGGTCAGAGACTGGGAGATATATGGGGGTATATGGTTGATGGCTATTTTGCGACAGATGAAGAGGCAGCTAATTATGGAGTAGACCAGAGTGTCGTAAACTATATCATCAATAATGCCGTTGTCGATAGAGGACTGCATGCTGGAGACATGAAATATCTCGATCTTGATGGCAATAATAAGATCGAACAAACTGTCAGTGCTAATGATATTAAGGACCAACGGATTATAGGTAATTCTCTTCCGCGCTATACGTACAGCATCAGACTTAATGCAGAATGGAATGGCATTGACTTTTCCGTGTTCTTTCAGGGAGTGGGGAAACAAGACTGGTACCCATCCAGTGATGCATTTGCCTTTTGGGGACCGTATAGTTCACCAGCACCAAGTTTCATTCCGAAGGATTTTCTGGCAGACGTATGGAGCGTAGACAATCCTGATGCTTATTTCCCCCGTCCCAGAGGATATATCGCATGGACTGATGGCCGTTCCTTGTCATCGGTTAATAACAGATACTTGCAAAGTCTTGCCTATTGCCGACTGAAAAACCTGACCGTAGGATATACGTTACCTGTTAAATGGTTATCAAAGATACATGTACAGAAAGCCCGTCTCTATTTCAGTGGTGAGAATCTGCTCACATTAGACAGGCTGGATACGGATTATATTGATCCGGAAGCGGCTGCTGCCGGAACAAATTGGAAAACAGGTAAGACTAATGCACTCTCTTATCCGTTCTCAAAGACCTATTCTTTTGGTATTGATATTACATTCTGATAATAACTAATATATCTATATATGAAAACCAAGTTTAGTATCATATTTATGTGGTTGTTTACCATTCTTTTTATATCGTGTGATAAACTGGACCTTTATCCTGAAGACAGTTTGTCTCCAACCACCTATTTCAAGAATGAAAACGAACTTCAACTGTATAGTAATCAGTTTTACTATAATATACTGCCTACTGCAGCAGATATTTATAAAGATAATGCAGATGTATTGATTGTTTCTCCGTTGGATGATGAGGTAACTGGGCAACGGATCATTCCATCGACGGGTGGAGGATGGAATTGGGAGGCATTGAGAAGTCTTAATTTCTTGTTAGAGAATTCTCATAATTGTGAAGATCAAGATGTACGTAATAAGTACGATGCAATCACCCGTTTTTTCAGGGCTTATTTTTACTTTAAGAAAGTACAGCGATTTGGAGATGTCCCCTGGTATGATAAAGTACTGGATTCATCTGATGCTGAACTGTTGTATAAACCCCGGGATTCCAGAGAGTTTGTGATGCAGAAAATCATTGAAGATTTGGATTTTGCTATTACTACTTTATCCAAAGAAAAAGAACTTTACAGAGTCAGTAAATGGGCTGCATTGGCACTGAAGTCAAGAGTTTGTTTGTTTGAAGGCACTTTCCGTAAGTATCATGGGATAGCAGACTACGAAAAATATTTGGATGCGTGCATTACTGCTTCCGATGACTTTATGAAGAATAGTGGATATAGCTTGTATAAAACAGGCAGTACTCCTTATCAGACTCTTTTTTCTTCCTTGAATGCCATTCAGCAGGAAATTGTTTTGGCTAGAGACTATAATGGGACACTGAATATCCGTCACGACGTGCAAGGTTTTGAAAATACAGCTTCGAAAGGCAGACCCGGATTATCGAAAAAGATTGTAAATATGTATTTGAATAAGAACGGTTCTCGTTTTACGGACATGCAAGGATATGCCACTAAGGTATTTTTTGATGAATGTCAGAACAGAGATCCTCGTTTGGCACAGACCATCCGTACTCCCGGATATATACGTCCGGGAGAAACGAAACAGTCGGGTCCTAATTTCTCTTCGGCAATGACTGGGTATCATTTAATTAAATATTCGGGTGCCACCAAATATGATGTAGGTGACCGTCTGAGAATGATTTTCCTATTTTCAGGACGGCGGAGGTTTTTTTGAATTATGTGGAAGCCAAAGCGGAAAGGGGAACGTTGGAACAGAATGATATTGACAGGACGATTAAATTAATAAGGGATAGGGTAGGAATGCCGAACCTGAATATGAGTGACGCTAATACGGACCCCGATCCTTATCTGCTGAATGTCTATCCTAATGTCTCTGAAACGAATAAAGGAGTCATACTGGAAATCCGTCGTGAAAGAGTCATAGAATTGTTAATGGAAGGCTTCCGTTATTATGATTTAATGCGTTGGAAAGCGGGGAGTTGTATGGATGATGAGTTTTTGGGAATGTATTTCCCCGGTCCGGGTAATTATGACCTGAATCATGACGGGACTATTGATGTCTGTCTGTATAAAGGAGCAAAGCCTGGTGGTGTCAATGCGCTTGAATATCTGGAGATTGGAGTTACGGTAGAACTGACAGAAGGAGAATCCGGGAATGTGATTTGCTATAAAGATGTTCCTCGCCAGTGGAATGAAGAACGGGACTATTTATACCCGATTCCAAGGCAGGACCGTATTTTGACAAATGGAGCTCTGACACAGAATCCGGGATGGAATGATAATTTAAACTTTTAATTTGATCGGTCATGAAAGAATATAGAATAATGATATTACTAGTTTCTACGCTTTTTATAATAGCTATCAGCTGCTCCAGCCAACTGGACAATGAAGATTTCAGCGATATGATAGGAAAGGGACAGAATTATACTCCTCCTCCTATCCCGGTTGAAGAACCGACATTGAAGGACAAAGATGGCTGGAAAATAGATTCTATTGACGGAAAGAGTTTTATATGGTACTCCTATAATAAAGGGGCTTTCAATGCCCAACAACAAGTAAATGTGCTTGAAATCGACCTGTCGAGTCCTGATTACGAATTGGAGTTTGTTTCGGCTCCTCAACTCGATTCTTTGTCAAGCGTTGCTCTGAAACATGATGCGGTAGCCGGAATTAATGGTACGTATGAACTTGAAGCCTCTTTCGTAAAAGTCAATGGCTCAATAATTTCACCGATCACTCTTCCCGAAGGGCATTTAAGATATTGGAAACATGAAGGGGCCATAGCTTATGACGGCTATAAGGTTGAAATTGGATATGGAACAAAGGAATCATATTCCTATAATTCAATGCCTAACATATTCTCGGGAGCACCAGTCTTGATAGATGATTATCAACCGGTAGGGGAAACATTTATTGGAGATATAACCGGAATCAACCTGAATTCCTTGGATGGAGAGGATTACCGAAGACATCAGGGAGTACGTCATCCCCGTACCGCTGTGGCTTTGACAGAACAGAATAAGCTTTTGTTGGTAACAGTGGACGGTCGTGCGGATTTGGCGGCAGGAATGACTGCCAAAGAGCTTACCTCCTTTATAAACCAGTATTTTAAACCACAGCATGCCTTGAACGTAGACGGGGGAGGGTCTACAACGATGTATATACGCGACAGTAATCTTTCAGTCACAGATGTAGTCAACTATCCGTGTGATAATAAAAAGTTCGATCATTACGGACAACGCAGTGTCAGGACTTTCATCTTGGTAAAGAAGCATAGCAACGGGCAGTTGTTTGACTCTGGTGACGGTTCGGAGGATAATCCTTATATTATAAAAACGGCGAGACATATGCAGGATATGCATAAGGTCAATTATTCTAAAGGAATGGTTTATTTCAGAATGGAGGCCGATGTGAATATGTCAGGGATTGATTGGCAGGCTTTGAATGTGAGTGAGCCTTATGACAGATTCGTCCATTTTGACGGAAACGGGCATGTTATAAAAGGCTTGAAATCGCAAGGTAACTATGCCAGCTTGTTCGGGGTGTTATGTGGAGTCTGCAAGAATTTGGGAATTGTGGATGCAGATATTGTGGCACAAAATGGAGGCGGAATATTAGCCGGTTATGTAGGGATAAAAATCCCGACTTCGGACGTATTTACCGGAAGTGTAGAAAATTGTTATACGAGCGGAAAGGTATCGGGATTTGATATAATTGGCGGTATTTCTGGTAATATCGGTAAACCGAGCGGCTCTGTGTATTCATCCATTAAGAATTGTTATTCTACTGCTACGGTTACAGCGAAGAATGAAACAGGAAATTCACGTGCCGGGGGGATAGTAGGTATTGTCTGGGCTGGTGGTATATTGGAGAATTGCTATGCGGCAGGTGAAGTTATTTCAATGAATTCCGGAGCAGCAGGTATCGGAGCTTATTTTGATACTGCACCTAAAAGATGCGTTGCTTTGAATAAATTAGTGGAAAATAAGAAAAATGGTGTAAATTTGGGGCGTATTGCCGCCTTCATGGGAGCAGCTAATATGACGGTTGTTGATTGTTGGGCAACAGACGATATGAAGATTTTGAATGCCGGAGTACCTAAAACCGAATTTTCCGGTGAATTAGTCGGTGTGAAGCAACCTCACGATGGGGAAACTAAGTCGAAGGAGTTCTTATCGAATATGCAGAACTACCTTGATGCAGGATGGGGAAACTCATGGTATTACAAGGTAAATGCGAAAGGATATCCTATTCTGTTATGGCAATATAATCGGGAAGATTATAATACGGACATTACTGGTCATTAAGACTAATATATATTATACTTAACACATTTATTCGTTAGTTTATGAAGAAAAACTTGTTAATCGTCGTTATCCTGGCTGTATGCTCCATTGAAATGGTAAAAGGGCAGACAGTAGCGGATTCATTGGCAATTGTATCTGCTTGTTGGAAGATAGAAAATTTTCAAAAAGGAATTGTATATAAGTATGCTTCTATCCCTCAATTATATCAAGGTCCCCAATCTATCAGCCTGATAGAAATTGATCCTGTTGCAGGTTTGAAAGTCGGTGTTGCCGTTTCGGATAAAATGAAAGAAACAAGTAAGATTGCTTCTGAATATAACGCCATTGCAGCCATTAATGGCTCCTATTTTGACATGAAACGGGGAAACTCGGTCTGCTTCCTGAAGGCGGATCGCCAGATTATTGATACAACGATGCAGAGTGAGTTTAAACTGCGTGTTACAGGAGCTATTAATGTGCGCAAAGGGAAGATAAAGTTAATCCCTTGGAGCAAACAGATAGAAAAGAATTATAAAGGCAAAGCAGGTACGATACTAGCTTCCGGTCCGTTAATGTTGAAAGACGGACAGGTTTGTGATTGGAACTCGTGTGAACCGAATTTTATCCGGACGAAGCACCCTCGTAGTGCTGTTGCTACTACTAAGGATGGAAAAGTCCTGTTGATAACGGTAGACGGGCGTTTTCCTGAACAAGCAGGAGGAGTGAATATTCCGGAATTGGCACATCTGATCCGGGTTTTAGGAGGTGAGGATGCATTAAATTTGGATGGAGGTGGATCTACTACTCTTTGGTTGTCCGGTGCATCGGATAATGGAGTCGTTAATTATCCTTGTGACAATGGGCGGTTTGACCATGCCGGAGAACGGAAAGTTCCTAATATTCTTTATATAACGCATCAATAACGTTTCCATTATTCTTCATTGTATTTAAGGTCTTTCAGTGCATAGATTAAGACTTTTCAGTGCAGAAACTAGTGACTTTTTATGCAGTCGGGTGGTTGTCCTGTTGTAACGGGACAATGGGCACTTTATAAAAAGACGAATGTCACCTTATAGGGTGACATTTATCATTCTATAAGGTGACTAGCTATCCTCAAAAGGATGAAAATTACTAAAGATACAAAATTAATTAGTGAAAAGCAATAGTAGGGTAAGAAATTTATCTGTATTGCAAACAGGCTTAGAATTCAAATCCGAATCTAGCTCCTACTCCATGTAACTCCCATGTATCATTCCAACTGTTATGATAATAATGCCCTCCATAGCTGCAACTATAATCTGTTGTGGCGTCATAATCTTGGAAGTTATACATCAAAGCTAAATTCAAGGCCTTTTTCCCTTTTAAAGAGAAACGTACTCCTACTCCTATTGAAGCATACGCTCCTTCTATGTCTCCTACAGCATATCCGGCTTTTACGTCGGCGAACGGAGTCACTTTTTTGTTGATGAAGTTAGCTCTGAAGTTAGCATAGATGGGGGCTGCATAAAGAACTGCATCGGTATAGTAGTTGAAAGCAACGCCACCACCTACAAAGAAATAATTGTTGAATTGATAACCATGTGTGGTTGATAATTCAATTTTAGAGGCATTGTAGTCGCTCACATCGCCAATATATGCAAAGTCTACGAAACCCTTATAGCCTTTTAATGTATTTCTTGCGGCTTTGCGGTCGTTGGTATCCTTACGATAATCTCTTGTGTACCGCTCTTCTTTTGTGATTTTAGTCACATCACTCATCTGACAGATGATGAGGCTGCCATCACCTGTTTTGATTTTTAAAGAGACATTGGGCACTTGTTCAATGATTACTCCTTATAATAATGCTGCCATTCTTTAAATACACTACTTCTGTGTAATTCTGTGCTGCGACATACGTACTGATACTTAATAATAAGGTCAGTACTAATAGTAGTTTTCTCATACTTGTATTTTTATTGTTTATAGTTTCTTGAGTGCGCTATAGATAGAGCCTGCCCAATAGTTGCGCAATCCGAAACCACGTGCCTTGCCGTCGGTAATCCATTCTTCAATGATTTCCTTTGTTTCGGTATTGAAGAATACGACTTCATACGTACCTCTATTGTTTGATTTGTCCAGGAACTGTGCGATAAACACCATACCTACTCCGGGTGTTTTCTGGATAGGCAATGCGTTGATGGCTGCTTTGATTTGCTCTTTACTAAGAGTATATTCTCTTTTAGCAGTCATTAGCTCGGTCAGGTCGATGTTTTCGTTCACCTGATTAACGGCATCCAGTGAAATCTCTGTCACTTCTTTTTTCAATTGTTTTCCTACGTTATACTTCTTAGCTTCTGTGATGAACAGTTCATTGATACGTCTGAAAGCATCTTTGAATTGTGCCGGTGATTCATCTGCACCGAAAATTTTTACTTGGGAGTAGTCTACCCCATAGAACTTAATAGACTGAATGTCTTTCAATGCACTCTTGCCTTGTCCGAAACAGAACAGGCTCGTGCTCAAGAATAAGAATAGAATAAGTTTTTTCATATACGTTAATGTTAAAGTGATATAGTTGGTTACTAACTTCCAAAAGTAGAAAATAATTATCGTAAATCAATGAATTTTATCGTTTTTCGACTCATTGGAGGCATTTGTATCTTGGCAATGTACTCTGCCGATTCAAAATTGATGCTTGGCGCCACTCTGACTTTCGAACGGAACAGATCTTTAATCTCTTTGGCAAAGGCTTCGCTACGGTTCTCGCTTCCGATACGAATCAGAATCTCATCCGTTCCCAATTCATTGGTATAAACTTCAATGATATAGTTTTTTACCGAAGGTATATTATCCAGAATGTCGAATAATGCAGGCGGATACAACGTCGTTCCTTTGTATTTAATCATTTGTCCTTTCCGGCCGAGGATGGAGCTTAGGCGGATGGTATTTCTCCCGCAACCACAGGGATCGGTGTGGTGGTAACAAATATCACCTGTTTTGAAACGGAGCAACGGCATACCTTTGACTCCGAGCGTCGTGATCGTCACTTCCCCTGCTTCTCCCTCTTCCACAGGACGATTGTTATCATCCAGAAACTCTACAATGATAAGTTCCGGTTGCAAATGCCCTCCGTGGAATTCATTACACTCGGTAAAGGACGACTGCATTTCGGTGGAGGCATAAGTGGAATACAACTGCAAGGCAGGCCATTTATCGTGTATTTTCTGTCCGAGCGTATTCAACTGGAATTCCTGATTGCGCAATGCTTCTCCGATACAGATGCACTTCTGCATGGAACAGGTATTATGGTTGATATGATTCTTTTCGGCAAACTCTATCAGTTTGATAAGGAAAGAGGGGACTACCATTCCACAAGTCGGATGTATCCGTCGAATTGTGTCCCATTGCAGTTCCGGGATGCCGTTGCCTACACGGATCACTCCCATACCCAGTTCGCGGGCTCCCATATAATATGCCAAGCCTGCCATGAAACGGCGGTCGATGGTAGTCATCAATTGAAGAATATCTTGCTTGGTGCATCCGGTGGTGGTGAAAGATAAGTATTCGTTGTAAGAAAGACGGTCCAGGTCTTCAGAGGTGAGAACGAAAGTGACCGGATCTCCCAATGTGCCCGAAGTCGTCACATAGTCGATAATTTCCTCTTTGTCTACGCAGATGAAATCATCGTTATGGAGTTGCAGGTCCGTCTTGGTAGTGACGGGGATCTGTTGCAAGTCTTCAATCGTCTTTATTTGATTGATATCAATGTGATGTTCGGCAAACATCTGTTGATAGAACTTGGAATGTGCTTGCAGGTAGGCTAACACTTTGGCTAACTGTTCTTCCTGATAGCTTTTGATATCTTCCGGTGAGCGGAACTGAATTTCAGGATTCTTTTCCATCTTTGGATTGTTTTTGAATTTTCTGTTGGATACGTTCTTTCTCTTGCAACTTGGGAATGGATTTCTTCAATGCCTGTTGCCAGTATGCAATGGCCTGTTTAGATTGCTGCATGGCCTCGTAGTAATCTCCTATTACTTCATATACATAGTATAGGGAAGGATTGGAGGCTTGGTATGTTTTTAAAACAGATTCCTCTATCTGTTCCTTTTTTCTGATTTTCTTCAATAAAAGCGGAGTCAGTTTCTTATACGTGAGAAGATGCTGGAACTCCGGTGTGTCGATGAATTTATCTTCCGGAATGGTCAGGTCGGAACTGTATATTTCGTGTTGCCAATCAATCGTGTCTTTGAATATCTTATTCAGGTCATAGGCTACGTATTTCCCACATTGCCAGGGAGAGGTCGATACCCACATCAGCCGTTTCTCCGGTTGGAAGATGACGGAATGATGGGCAATAAACTGATTGATGGCCATTTCGTTGGCCAGTCCCAGGTCTGTGTTTTGCAGGCCTTTGTGGTCACGCAGGATAGAGGCGGCTTTGGAGACATCGATCGGAGATCCTCATTAATGAGTTCCGTTAATCGTGCAAAACGGTATGGGCTGTCGGAAGTGCGGATATTTTCCATGTTTCGTTCGTCCTTGCTGAATTCTTCCGATTGGTAATGGTTGGTGCAGATGAGCCGATTGGCTTCTTTTCCGGTGAAAAGCACAGTTTTCTCCGGAGATTTCTCGATAATCGCGGCTTTGCCATCTTTGGCAGAACCTATCAATATGGATTCGGAGACGAATGTTTCCCGTTTTTTGGCGATGGCAAAGGCTTCATCAATAGTGGCTGCATATTGCAGAATCTCTCTGGTCAGGATGGAAATGGGGGTGGCGGAACCTGTGGGGACAGCAGATTTGGCAGCATTAATTGTCACGGTAAGACCTGTCTCGTTCATGCCGGATAACACTCCTATCATACCGGGCCATCCGACGGAAGCAAACCTGTATCCTTGCTCCGGTACATAAAAAGCCACCTGCTTGTTCTCTGCGAAGGCATCTCCTACATAGAAATCGAAGTTACGTCCGATCAGCAGGGATGAATCTGCACTTTGTGTTCCCCAAGTGGCGAACGAACTGCATCCCACTAACATATAATCTTGCATGGCATGTCCCAGGTCGTGTGCCGAATGGTAATTCAACTGGCGTTCGTAAGGAGTGCCGATGAAGTCGTATTCATGCGTACATGATAGCGAGATTCCGTAGATCTCGTCGCGGTATTCTTCGAGGACGTTCTCACCCAGATTACGGTTGAATAATACAATGAAGAACCGGAGGAATTTCAGATAACTGTCTGAAGGAACAATCTCACGAATCTGATCCACGAACACTTTCTCTTGATGGTGGAGCAGGTCGGAAGACAGTTGCCCGATAGCTTCTCCTCTCTGGAAAGCATCCCCTTTCACAAACAATTCCCATAAGCCGCTGTCGCTGTGCCGGAGAAAGTTATCTCCATAATGCCGGAGGTGGAGACTGTCTATATCAATCACTTTGTCTGTGGTCATGCTTTGCTCATGTTTGGGCGTTTGCATATCCGCAGAAAAGTAGAGATAGCTGATTCCGGCTATCAATAGAACGATGAGCGACAGGAAAAGGAAGCCCGTGTATTGGAGTGTCTTTTTGACTATTCTATGCATTTCCTACTTTTTTAGCCAGATATTCTTGTCCTACAAACTCCGCACAAGTCAGCATGGCAGTTAGTGTTACCCCTAATGCACCATGCACATTCAGGTTTTGCCCGGTGAGAAAGAGATTTCCCAAGCGGCTTCTTGTAGATACGAAACCAATTTGCGGACATTTATAATCTTTGATAATCCCATACGCGGAACCATCCACTGTTCCTGTATAGTCCCGATAGCTTAATGGAGTAGTGGTATACATCTCTTCTATGTTTTCTGAAAGGTCAATGCCATGTCCTCGGATGAAGCGGAGAATCTGTTCTGCTTTCTCCTTTTTGAAGGATTGGTAGTCTTCTCCCCGATGTTCGGGAGTCGTGTCCTTCCAGGCAGACAGTTCATCTATATACATAGGTGTCAGGATGGAAATGACACTGGCATATTGACTGTCCTCGGAAGACGCTTGCATGGAAATCATACAGTTGGTGGTCCGTCCCGGATAGAGCAGTTTGTCATACCACACTTTATTGTTCGCATGCAGATACAGGTTGCGGTTCTGATAAGGAGTGCTTTTTTTCTTCATTACCAGGTAGAGCGTAAAAATGCCGTAGGTATTTTCCAACGAACGGATGCGGGAAATATAGGCATTCTTGATGCTACGGTTTTTATCCAGTATCTCCAATGTCCGTTGGGGATGCATATTGGAGATGACGAAGTCGCTTTCCAGTCGCTCTTCTCCATTGATGATAACCCCTTGTACCTTTTCGTTTTCAACGATGATGCGGGTGGCTTCACTGTTATTGAGCACGGTCCCTCCGTTTGCCCGGATTACATTGATTAGCTCCAGACTGACTTGCATACTTCCGTCTACAAAACGGTAGGCGCCTTCAATATAGGAGTGATTAATCATGGCATGCTGGTAGAAAGTGGAGACATCTTTCAAACCTCCGTAGAGTAAAGCTGAACCTGCCAGTACATTTCGTAAGGCGGGGTCCGGAGTGATATCCGCAATCAGATGGGCGGCAGAGGTACAAAAGTATTTCATACCCTCCAAAGCGAGTGTGCCTTGTTTCAGGTGGTCTACGCTAATCAGGTTTCCGACAGCCTGAAGCTGTTCGGCATAGCATTTCAAGTTTTCTTTCTCATGCGGGAAGGAACGGCAGATGGTTTCAATAAACTGCGGGTATCCCATTGCATAATCGTATGTTTTTCCTTTATAGTAGATCGTATCAAAAGCAGCATCGTCCAAGCGTTTTATTTTCAGCTTGTCCATGATACCGAAATAGCGGAAATACTGGTTCATCACTTGACCCTCATCCAGGCTTCCTACATAATGAATACCCGTATCCAACAGATGCCCTTTTCGTTGGTAAGTCTGGAAGCATCCGCCGAATTGCGCATTTTTTTCTACTACGCATACGTTGAATCCCTCTTTGCTAAGAATCGCTCCGCATTCCAGTCCGCCAAGGCCGCTGCCGATAATGATGATGTCATATTTGCTCATACTAGTTCGGTTTTCTAAATATGTAAATGGTGTTTGATGTATATTTGTCATTAGGAATGATTTCGACAGCCATTCCACAGGCGACTGCTATTTCCCGTAATTGGGTTTCAGTGGTGAAATACAGTTCTCCGGTTGTCCGGTTGAAGTTGAAGATACGGGTGGATAGTAATTCCGTGAACCGGGTTAACCGGTGCTTGGAAGCGTTGGCTGAATTTCCGTCGCGTATGATAATCATTCCTTGTGAACGCAAGCGACCGGCACATTTCAACAATAGGGTTTGTTGATGTTCGTAGCTCATATAGTGAAGCATGTCGTTCAGGATAAAGACATCACTTTCCGGCAGGGGATATTCCAATGCATTGCCATGCTTGAACTGGAGATGCTCGTTGCGTAACCATCCGTGCTGCGCCAGCGCTATCTTGTCTTCATCGTAATCAATACCCAGGATTTCCCGGTCCTCGGAAAGCAGAGACAGCATATAGCATAACGGGCCGAAGCCGCAACCGATGTCTGTGATTTGCCCTTGGACGGGAATCAACCGGTTGAATAGCCGGTAATTCTTTTCCATCTTTACTTTAATACGGATATACCATTCTACGACGGGACCTTTATAGATATAGTTCTGGATAAGAGCTTCGTAGAACGCCGGATTGTCCGTCGTGTTCTGTTCACGGCAGATACGGGCATAAACCTCTTTCATGTAAGCGGATATGCGTTTGGTACGCTCCTGATAAGTACTTCCGAAAGACAGATCGTCTAGTGGTATACGGGGAAGTATTTCTGTATAGATGATTCCTTTCCGGATATTGAAAGGCTGTGCTTTGGCAATGATTTTGTTATTACCGTAAAGCAGGATCGGCAGAATATCCAGTTTCAATGCTTCTGCCAGATAGAATGCTCCTTTGTGGAAACGTTTCATCTTTCCGTTATAGGTACGTGTGCCTTCCGGGAAAATGGCGATGGAGTAGCCCTCCTTCACTTTTTTCCGCATCCGTTCCATATATTGCTCGTATCCTTCGCCTATATAATAGAAGTCGACATAACGAATGATGGCTCCGAAGAAAGGAGAGTGCCATACCCAATGGTTGGTTACCATCAGGATTTTAGATGAAAGAGACAGCAATACCAGAATGTCGATGAACGACTGGTGGTTGGCAATGATAATTGCCGGATGCCGGAAGCGTTCGTTGGCTTTGTTGATATGTTCTTTTTTGACGGCGGTGGCCAGTAGCAAAATTCCTTTGCAGGTGATTTGTATCAGGCGGCACACCAAACGCTGCTTGCTGCTTTTGCGCACAGGCACCGGATAAAGCAGGATAATCAATATACGGAGGACGATGCAGCCGATAAAGAAAAGCAGGAAGAGCAACACGGTACGTATCAATCCGATAAGCGTATAAGGCGGTAATCCTTTGGAAGCGGGGCCTGCGATGAAGAACCGGAAAATGAGTGGCTGAATGGTATAAGCCACCAGTACCACTGCTATCATACCCAGAATGGAAATCAGGGAAATGGATTGCAAAGCCGGGTGTTTGGCAAACACAAGTGCTCCCATACCGACCACTGTGGTGAAGGCGGAGAAGAAGATGGCTGTTTTATGGGAATTCAACACCTTCTGACCTGTACGGTATTTGTTTTGTAGCCCGTCCATAATGAAGATACTGAAGTCATCTCCAATGCCAAAGATAAAGGTGGACAGGATGATGTTGATAATATTGAACTCAATCCCCAGAATTCCCATCAATCCCAAGATGATTACCCAGCTGATTAGCATTGGGAGAAAGCTCATCAGGGTAAGTTCGATACGTCCGTAGGAGAACCATAGTGCAAAGAATATGAGGAAAGAAGAGATGTACAGAATCAGGTAAAAGTCGTCATTGATGGCCGATACCCATTTGTTGGCAAAATAGGAACGGTCGAAGATGACTACATTCGGGTCTTTATTAAAGTTCTGGTACACAGCTTCCTTATTCGGTTCGCTGATCCGTATCTGGCTGATAAGCATGGTGATGGAATCGGCAGAGGTTTGCCATTCATTCAATAGCTTGCCGGATAAATCGTCTTCTTGCGCGGTGTAATGATATTCACCGAAAGGCTGGTTCATCCATTGATAAAAAGGTTCGAAGCTTCCCGGGCGGAAACGATATTCGGCGGCAACTGTTTCCAACTGTTCACGGACTTGTTGCTGTTTTTCATCCGTCCAGTAATCTTTCCATTTCTTCAGGCGTTTTTGCTGCTCTTGCGGAGAGATCAGAAACTGTGAGGCGGAGGCATACTCTTTGATGAGTCCCTGCTCTTTCAGTGCCGATAACTTCTGATTGGTCGTTGCATAAATTTCGGTAGCCTGATTCATGTCTTTGCCCACACTGACAAAAAGCACGGTCTTTTCGTCGTTGTCGAAGAGTTGCAGTAATTTTTCTTCCGATTGTTGGAGATGGCGGGGCTCATAGTTGAGACTCATCATATCGTTGTTGAAGCCTACCTTTTGCGAAGTAAACAAACAGATCACTGTAATGAGGAGGATGCCGCCTACCAGCCATTTATTCTTTTCGTAAGAATAAGCATTTATTTTCTCGATGATGCGTAGTATGCGTCCCTGTTTGACGTCTGCCTGTCCTTTCAGAAAATGAGGCAGGTAAATGAGACAGAAGAGGGTGGTGCCCACCAATGCCAGAGAGGCAAACAATCCGAAGTCGCGTAACAGATCGGAACTGGTGAATATCAATCCCAGAAATGCGCCGATAGTGGTGAAACTACCTACCGTAAGCGGATAGGCTATCTCTTTAATAAGTTGTTGAACGGTGGAAACATGGTTCTGGTGTGCCAGCATGTGAATGGAATAGCTTAGTGCAATACCCATCACTGCCGAACCAGCTCCCACTGCAATGGCGGAGATACTTCCTTTGATAAAGAAAATGAGAAACAGGGCAAATAATCCTCCGAACAGTACTGGAGTAATAATCAACGGTATCGATCTCTTTCGTTTAAAAACGAGTGAGATGAATACAATGATGATAAGCAGTGCCAGAGAGGAGGTCAGGATGGTATCTTTCTTAATCTGACGGGCGTTGTAGACTCCCACGGAGGGACCGCCGAAGTATTCAGCTCGAATGGTAGGAGATTCTCCCTGTACGTGCTTGAGCTCTTCTTCGAGTATCTTTATCAGTTCGTCGTTCTTTCCGGTGCTGCCTGTACTGAATACCGGGGTAATGAACATAAGTAAGGTGGAACCGTCTTTGGAGAAGATATGTTCGTCATAAATCTCGTAGTTGGCTTCCAACTGGAAATCTTGCAAATGTTTCAGGGTTTCGCTTCCCAGTCCGAGCGGGTCCCGGAGAATATAGCTTCTTAATGCAATTCCGGCAGGAGAGAGGAGATTGGTATAATTCTTTTGCATGACAGCCTGTATCCCTTTATCCGTCAGTAAGGAATCGAAGCGTTGATAGTCCGTATCTGTCAGGAAAAGCGGAAGATGTTCATAAACGAAGTCTGTGGCTCCTTGGATGAGGCTTTGGTCTACCTGTGCGAGAATTCCTTTAATCAGTTTTCCTCCGGCTTTTTCAGTCAGGGTTTGTTGCAGTTGTCCGGCTGCTTCTATCAGGGAGTCGGGTTCTACGCGGTGGCAGGTATCTGCCGAGGATAACATAATGATAATCTTATCCTTAATCTTGAGATTGTCGAATACTTTGATTGTGTTCTGGGAATCTTTAGTGTCGGGGAAAAATTGTGTGATGTTCTCTTCGAACCTTACTTGCAGGGCAAAGAATCCCATTAACAGGACACAACTGATGAGTGACAAATAGAACAGAATCTTGTGCCTCTCGAAATAATCATATAGTCCGATAAAAAACTGGGTCATATCTTTTTTTTCCTACACGCCGTGAGCAGAATGAACGCGATGGTTCCTGCCAGTATGCTGCAACCGACTGCAAAGATAACACTTCCTATTAAATATTGCTCTATGACTGATTTTACATTTTCAAAAGAAAGTTCGTTTAAATGCAGATTGACAGGATCTCCCAGCACTTTGCAACCGGTTACGTAACTGCCGTACAGCAAAAATGGAATCATCGGAGGGATACTGATATTGGCTGCTACAATAGCTATGACTTTATTCAGTCTGAACAAATGTGCCAGAAATAACGTGATTAGCATTTGATATCCCCATACCGGAACGATCCCCATGAATACGCCGAGTGTGATGGCAGCCGTGATCCGCAGATTAGATTCGGGGGAGTGGGTGACATGATCCGAGAAAAACTGCTTGCAGTTCTTCCAGGTCAGTTTACGGAAGAAGTTTCGGGGGATGATCCAAAGGAAAGTGACGAGCACCAGTACTGTGTTCAGGATACTGATACGGGTGAAATCGCGGAACGGTCGGAAATGAGAAACTCGCTCTTCCTGTGGCGGATAATAAACATGTACCGGAATGTTTTTAACGGTAATGCCTCCCCAGGCAGCAAAGACAAGTGCTTCCAACTCAAATTCGTATTTGGCGGTGTAATACCACTTGTCCACATTCATTCGTTGGATGGGGTACAGGCGGTAGCCGGATTGAGTATCTTGCAGTTTGATACCTGTTTCGAGGGTAAACCAGAAGTTGGAAAACTTATTGGCAAATGTATTCTTTCCCGGCATGTTGTCCGAGGCGAGGTTACGGGCACCTACCAATAATGTGTCCGGTTCCTTTTCTATGGATTCGATCAATGCAGGGATATCCGAAGCGAAATGCTGTCCGTCAGAATCAATGGTGATAGCATACCGGAATCCTTGCTTTTTGGCAAAGGATAGTCCATGTCTCAAAGCTACTCCTTTTCCTTGATTGACAGGGTGGGTGATGGTATGTAAGTTAGATTCCCGGCTAAGTATTTCGGCTGTTTCATCTGTAGAACCGTCGTTGACAACAAGGATATCGGGGGCGTAGAAACGTACACTTTCTATGACGTCCGCCAGTGTCTTTCCATTGTTGTAACTTGGGATGATAACGATGATCCCTAATTGTTTCAACTTCTCGTGCCAATAGGCTGTACTTATTTGTTCCTTCATACTGTCGGGGTAAGTGCAGCTTTTAGTTTGATGAAACATTCGTTCTTTACGGTATTTTCCTCTACAGTGCTCTCTTTCACAGTACTCTTTTTTACAGCTTCCTTCTTTATAGTCCCTTCCGCTTGCAACTGAAGTGTACCTTCTTCTGTCTCTTTAAAAGTCAGTGCCACCGAAATGTGCGGTGTTTCTATAGGATTGATAGCCGAAAGAAACTTGCAGGAAGACACTTGTGTTACTTGCAATTTTTGCTGGCGAATGTCTTCTACACATTCCTTGATAAGTTGTAACAGGCAAACTCCCGGAACTACCGGATGTCCGGGGAAATGTCCCTGATAAACAGGATGCCCGGGATTCAACTTTACCTGGATAGTCCAGATCGTTGAGTCCGATGATTCGGAGGAAAGGATGGTATAGAAGTTATCAAGTAGCATATATTAAATCTCTTTAGATAGTTTGTCCAGACGGATCGTTAACCGAATCCACGGATGTTTGATTTTTATTTGTGCGGGATCGCCCGGAGTATTGCCAATGATGTAGACCACTGACTTTCCAAAGCCTTTTCCACTGGTTCTTTTTTCAGTAGCACTGTCTTTAGTCGTTTTCACACGAATATCTTTCCCACTTAAGAACAGACGTCTGAAATCCATCTCCAGAAGTTTCAGCACCTTTTCCTTTTTCATGGGTTCAATGCAACTGTTGACAGTAAACTGATCGTTGCGTAGAGAAAAATCGAAAAGGCTTAGTCCGAAGTAAGTAGACGCTACGATCCGGATTTCGTTATCAGGCATACGGCGTACTATTAGCATACCGCTCATGTGATGTTTCATGAAATCCAGTTGGATATTGTATTTTTGCGAGCTTTCTCCTTGTGTTAGTTCGATAGCGGGGAGCACAGTACTTCCTTCCCCGCTCATCCGTGGAGAGCAGGAAGTCTGGATCTGTATCCATAAGAACAGCAGAACCATCAGACTAACGAATCGCAAACTTCGTCTCATTCTTCAGGGAGTTGAACTTTTTATTATAGAATTCGTATTCTGTATAGTTTGTGGCTGTTTCGGACAGACGGAGTTTGTGTACCGACATATCTTTCTTGTCCAGATAGATTTCTATACCGGCAATATAGGCTTGTACCGCTTTGTTGGTCGGTTTTATTTTAACCAGATAGTATCGTGCGTCTTCAAAATACTCCAGCAGGTAGTTGGACGACATTTTAGACAGGTCGCCTATCATACACGCGGTCAGCATATCCTGCATCTGTGCCATCATTTTGTTCGAACTAAGATTCATGATACTTTTCTTGCCATCCGAAACGATTTTGAGCTTACTGCCGTTTATCACGATGAGATAATCCATCGGGCGGAAATATTCCATGCAGATTTTATGGGTCTTCTGGTAGTAGAACTTCCCTTTGGAAGTAACCTTCTCATCGAATACATCGAGATATTTCACTTGGGTGAAATCGCTTTCGATGGACTCTACGGTTTGCGCCTCCTTTGCCAGGCGGCTTTCAAACTCTGTCTTTTGCGCCATCTTTTTCATGCTCTGGGCATGCATAGAGGCTATTGACAAGAAGAAAAGCGATAAATATATTAATAAAGTTCTCATACCTTTTTTTATTTTATGCCAATAGTTTGTCCGGACGGACAACGGTATATCCTTGTTCTTTCAGCAAATCCAAGATTTGTTTCACTAGCTGGTCGCTGTCAGGCATCCGGTCGTGCAACAGAATAATGGCTCCCGGTTCAAGATGTTTCCGAATCCTGGCAAGGACTTTATCCGGTGCTTGTTGTGTATCCAGTGTACGGATGCTCCATCCTATAGGGGTATATCCTAACTGTCGAACGGCTTTCGCAATCGTTGGATTAGTGACACCGAACGGCGGACGAAACAAACTAACCGGCTGCGAAGTTACTCGTTCTAGTTCACACTGACAAGTTTGCAAGTCTTTTTTCATCTTGGAGAGCCCGTATAGCGGGAATAAACCGGAATGGGTATGCGAATGATTTCCAATCAGATGACCTTCTGCCACCATTTTTTGCAAGATTGCTTCATTCCCTTTTACCTTATGACCGATACAGAAGAAACAGGCGGTTACCTGATATTCTTTTAGTACCTGCAGAACTTTGGGAGTCTGTAGGGAGTCGGGGCCGTCATCAAAAGTCAGGGCGACAATCTTTTCCGCAGTATGCTTTTTGCAAAATGACCGGAGGTAAATTCCCGATTGAATGCTATAAGAGGCATAAACGAGAAAAGACAGGAGCAAGAGCAAGCAAAGAAGGAGGCAAACGATTATCATACGCTTTTCCGGATTAGAATCAATGAATGATTGATGGAGTGGTGATGATTATAAATCAATATATGGGTCGAGGTAGTGCAGTTGGCCGATTCGTTCACTGCTTTCCATACCGCATACGATGTTGCGGTAGGATATTCACCACATTCATTCTTAAAACTAAGATGAACACTTTCCGGGAAAAGGTTTGTTTCAAGCTCTTCATAAATAGAGTTGCCATTGTCAACAGTTTGCTCGTGAGAGTCATCTTGATTGTGTGGCTTCTTGTTTTTCCCGGTAACCAACCACTGAATATCCTGACATTCTAAACCATTTCGTTGCAAAAAACGGATGATTCGGGAGCTGATTTCTTCTGTAGTCTGTTTCCCTATGAAAGTTTCGATTCCCTGTATTTCAGCCAACGGATGCTCTCCGGCTTCCCGACTTAACAGGAAGAATTGAGCACCTTCTCCTGCTGCTATCCCTTTCAGCACTCCCAGCCGTTGCTGAATCGTGTAACTGGTTTCTGTCATTTCATCGATGGCTCCCACAAGTATATTCTCGCTTCCTTCTCCTATTTTCATCATAGCGTCCAATAAAGCACTTTCAAAACTAAGACCACGGTGGACATAAGTCATGTTGTAGGCATGTATTTGATGAATCAGAGCTATTTGTGCACCGATTGTATTGAATGTCGACTGGATAAAAGGAGTAGGATTCAGCATCCGCTCTTCATTATCCAATAGGTTGTTCAGGAATTTTTCCGTATCTGTCAAGCAGCCCAATCCTGTTGCTGTGATGATTCCTTGTATCTTTTCAGGAGATAGTTCACCCATACATTCCAATCCGCAAGCCACCCCCATTTTTACGATACGGCTCATGCGTCTGCGCAAGGTCGCATTGGTGATAATATCCTTATAATCGGGTTCGCAAGCCTGAAGATAAGGGCGATTATTTCCTGGTGAATGATCCTTTGGCGGATGAATGGAAGCGATGCGTTGAATATAAACTGGCTGCATAGGCTTAAATACTTAAAGGTGCGTTTATGCTGGAAAATTCGTTGCGGAAAAGAGGAGCGATGAATCGTTTCCTCCGAAACCGAAAGAGTTGGATAACACATGTCGGATGGGGATTCCTTCTTGAAAAGAGGTTTCCGGTATCAGTCCTGTTTCCGGCATCGCATCCGTAAAGTTCAGGTTGGGATAAATCAGCCCTTTATCTATTGAAAGAACGGAGTAAACAGCTTCAATTCCTTCGGAAGCTCCTAAGGTATGTCCGATAAAAGCTTTTACCGAACTAAATGGCGGAACGTGTTCTCCAAAGATTCTTCGGAGCGCCATGCCTTCTGACGCATCATTGCCGGGAGTACCTGTTCCATGTACATTGATATAATCGATTTTTTCAAGGGAAATACCACTGGAAGCGATAGCTTCACTCATTGACAGAAAGGCACCGTCCCCTTCAGGAGAACTTCCTGTTTGATGATAAGCCTCATTCGTATTGGCGTAACCGCTAAGTTCGCAATAAGGAGTTCTTTGGAGTGAACTTTCCGATTGAAGCACTAAGTAACCGGCACCTTCTCCCAGATTTAATCCGGTACGTGAGCGGTCAAAGGGACGGCAATGTGTTTTGTCCAAAATCATCAGGGAGTTGAATCCATTGAGCGTAAACCGGCAAAGTGCATCCGTACCTCCCACGATAGCAGCATCCAGTAGCCCGTGTTTAATCATTCTTGCTCCCAGCATGATGGCATTGGCTGCTGACGAGCAGGCTGTACTGATGGTGGTTATAAAATCATTGATACCCAAATACGAAGCAATCAATTCTGTACTGGCTCCGCAGTCGTGTGAAATTACTTCCCGTAACCGTCCCTGTCCCGGGTTTTTCTTGAAAGATTCATAGAAGTGCTCGCTCAAATCCATGCCGCCAACGGAAGTGGCGGAAATAAAACCGATACGTAATGGTGGTGTGAGTCCCGCATCTTTCATTGCTTCTTTGGCTGCTATCATTCCCAACAAGGCCGTACGTGATACAGTGCGTTGCGGAGGTAAAGAGATCAGTTGCTTTAGTTCCTCATTGCTACGTTTCACTTCGGATACGGGCACATCGAGAGCAGTCGGAAAAAGAGTTACTTTTCCGATGCCATGCTTTCTTTGTCTCAACGCTTCTATATTTTCGGAAACTCCGATACCGATGCCCGAAACAACTCCCAATCCGGTGACGTATATCTTCATCGGTTAAGCTTTGCGATTAGCAATGATGTAGTCTGCCAGTGTACGTACCGAGTAGAAGATTTGTTTTCCTTCACTGGGGTTCTCTATCTTTATACCGTATTCGCGTTCCAGAATCAGGATGATTTCGAGTGCGTCAATGGAGTCAAGGCCAAGACCTTCGTCGCCAAACAGAGGGGCTTCATTGTCAATATCTTCCGGAGTGATTTCTTCAAGGTTCAACTCTTCGATTAGTTTCCCTTTCACTTCGTCCATCAGTTCTCTTTTGGTTTGATCTAAATTATCCATAAATCGTTGATATATTATTAAGTTGTTTAAATTCTGCTTGATAATGTCCGTCCAGTAGTTCGCACCAGCCTATGATACAGGTGCGTAACTTACCTTTTGCCATCACAATCCTTGCATAATCCTCTAATGAGGCAGCATCGGATTGCCGACGGACAAAGAATGTATTCTCTCCCTGAATCTTGTGCCGGATACAGATTTCTCCCAATACTACATTGGGGAGAGTGTAGACAAACACGGCAGGACTGGCTGCTTTGTCCCCTTCTTTACTGATGATTGCCTGATGTTTGCAGTCCGTATCCAGAGAGGAAGAAGCATTGGCAAGAATGATTCCAATCTCTTCCGGACGGTGGTGTGTATTTTTCAGTAAATATTCGGCAGCTACATATCCCAGCTTACAGAGGTTGTCCATCTTATAGAACTTCATATTGTTTTCTCCCAGATGCTTGTATGCTTCCCGGATGAACGGTGCAAAGTCAGTTTCCGAAGAGCTGAATACAGTTGTTCCTTTACTTTCTACTGCTCCTGGCCTGATTGTGACCATGTTGCCCGATTCCACCACTGCTTTGCAAACTGACGGAGCACTCGCTTTGTCGGTTGCCTGCAAGTTTACTTTCTGTTTCAGGTGAGCATCGGGGAGGGATAATACCAGTGCGGCATTACAGCCTCCGAAACCGGAAGCGGTTTTGATGCAGCATTTCATCGGCATCGGCTGATGAGTGGTATAGACAGTGATAGGCATGGGAACACCGAGTGTTTCATACCCTAAAGTTCCGTAGTATCTTCCTTCTTTTAGTTGCTCTATGCAAAGTATGGTTTCGATAATGCCCGAAGCTCCTAATGTATGACCGAAATAGGGCTTGAGGCTATTCACCGGAACTGCAGCTAATCCCGCCAGATGTATGGCTTTGGATTCCATTTCATCATTGTAAACCGTAGCTGTTCCGTGTGCATTGATAAAGCTAATGTCTTCGGGGAGTGCTCCGGCTTCTTCCATTGCCTGATTAATGGCTAGAGCTAAACCGTCCCCTGTTCGGGAAGGACCGGATATATGGTTGGCGTCATTGCTGATTGCTCCTCCGGAGAGAATAATATGATTCGCGTTTCCTTGAGTTTCTAAAAGAACAGCTCCACAGGCTTCGCCCAGACTTAATCCATCCCGTTGTATATCGTATGGTCGGCAAAGGTGTGCGCTGACAGATCGAAACGATAGAAAGCCGCTGGTAATGAAATGAGAAAGAATATCCCCACCTGCCACAATCACTCGTTTGTAACGTCCTGATTCTATCCATCTCTTAGCGACGATTAGTGCCGAGACTCCTGATATACAGGCATTGGAGATGACCTCTACCTGATTTGTCGCTCCAAAGAAATCTCCGATTCGTTCCGCCATTTTCCAAAGAAAAACCGGACTGTCAGCAGGTAATTCACTCAATAAATCTATATTTCCTTTAGTGGTAGATAATAACAAGGTACAATCCGGCTCCCGCAAGTCGGCTCCCGATTGAGAAATAACCTCTTGGATAGCCAGTATGAATAATTGCTCCATTCGGGTATAATCCGTAATCTGCATCAGCTTCGCCCGTTTTTCCAATTCCACAGAATCAATCATTCCCGCCAATAGGGGATGATCGGAAATTAGGCCGGCTTCTTGCATACGGATTCCGCTTCGGTAGTTATGGATGGCCTCCAGGTTTTCCGGGATGCCGAAACCTAACGAACTAATCAGCGTATGGGCTGTGATGTATATATTTAAAGGATATTCCATTTCTTTTTCCATTCCAGATAAAACGGAGGATTCATAAGCTCCAATTCTTTATTCAGGTTCAGGAACACTTGTATGGTGCTTCCGGTGGCTACTATACTCTGGTCGGTAGCCCGGTAGATAATGTATTCAAATTTTATCTTGGCTGCTTCACAGGCAATATAGCGCGTTTCGACAATCGCTTCTTCACCAAAAGATAGTGATTGTTTGAACTGACAGGTTAAATCCACGATAGGAACCATGTATCCCTCCCGGTAAATACTCATATAATCCAAACCATACTGTTTGCCAAAAGCTTCTCTTCCATCTTCAAAATAGCGCACATACTCACCATGCCATACAATCTGCATGGAGTCTATTTCGCTGAACCGCACTCTGAAGGTAGTCCGGTTAGTCAAAGCTGCAACCTGTTGATTCGTTTTCCGTTTCATTCTTTTTTTATAAATATTTTCATCCTGCATTCAGCTATCAGCTTGTCTTCCACTTTCACTTGTGCAGAAATCAATGTAATGTCGAATACCTCCTGTACAACGGTAATCTCCGTAAATAGTTTCATCCCGTTCTTTGGCAAATCGTAGATTTTAAGTTTGTCTACCGAGCCGATAAACCCTAACGGTACTTTTTCACCCTGCCGGGTATAAAGAAATCCGATACGTGCCGCTGCTGATTGAGCGATGTGTTCAATAATTCCTGCCTCTTGCAGTTTTCCGGTTTCGTAGAAAATATTATCAGCAGTAACAGTCAGTCCGGAATAAGAATGATTCTTTTCGATACCAAAGAAACTGTCCACCATCACGATGGGCGGACGCTGTGGAATCAAATTGAGTATTCCTTCTCCTTGTATGATAACTTCCCTGTTGTTCATTTCAATCTGCATTGTACAATGCTGTGTCCCATTCCTAAATGGTCATCTATCTTTTCAACTTCCAATCCCGCTGCTTTGATGCACCGTTCCATATCATCCGAATGATACATTTTGCTGTTACCATTTGCCATGGCTGTGAAATAAAGACTGATTTGTGTCAGGCAATAAGCGGCTGTGTCAAACTTTTGCCGGTTCCAGAAAGTTTCCATGATATAGAGGCGACTCTCCCCACTCATAGAACGGGCTGCACGGGTCAGTATGCTGGTTACTTCTTCTTCCGAGAAACAATCAAGGAACTGGCTCATCCAGATAGCATCGAACCCTGTCGGGAAAGGTACTTCGGGATCGAGCAGATTGGCGCCATACCCGTGAATACGCATTGCTCCGGGTAGGTCTTTAGTTTGTTGACGCATCATCTCCAATTGTTGCGGAAGGTCCATAATAGTTACTTCCACTGCATCGTCATAGCTTACGCATTTGGTCGCCCATCGACCGGTATTACCTCCCACATCCAGTAAAGTCTTGGGATGACGGGCGAAAACAATTGCCAAAGCTTCGTCAAACGAGCAATCCGAGTAATAATGATCGAAACCGAACCAGCTCTTTTGTACCTGTGAGGGCAAGCTTGACAGCCCTTCATAGATAGTGCTCCATTCGCCGAATACTTTCAGCCCTCCGGGACGTCCGTTGGTGAGAGCCTCTTCGAGATGGAACATTCCCAGATAGTTGACATCGTGGTTGAAATCCATATTGACACGTACCATCCTGTCGTTGAGCAGGAACCATCCGGCTTTGGCAAGGCGGTAAAGGTTTTCGTGCCGCAATACGGTACCGATCGTTAATGAGGCTTCCAGCAAAACTTGTGTTGCATAAGAAGACAGGCCACAAGCCTTGCTGATTTCTTCTTGTGTCATGCCTGCACGTTCGTCGGCTAGTAACTGGAAAATACCGAATTTGAGCATAAGGCGTGATACCTGAAACACGATGGGCCCGAAAGCTATTTCTTGTGCCAAGCGTTGTGCCTCTACCGCGGTCAACGGTTCCTTATCATATTGATTCTGTTGCATCTTTATTTTGTTATATCTTTATTTCAATCCTTTGGAGGGCGAACCGTCACTCGTGGTTTTCCAGAATGAGTAATAGTTGAACCATTGTTCCGGATGGCGTTTCAGTATTTGGTCCAAAGCGGCCGTATATTGTTCGAGCAGAGCGATCTCTGCTTTCTTTTCTTTGGTTCGTATGACTGGTTCCGTCCTTATAAAATGAAAACGGTAGGTTCTGCCCGGCTCTCTCATGGCAAAGTAGAATACCACCGGAACTTTCATTCGCGAACCAAGCAAGAAAGGACCGGCAGGGAAAGGAGCTTTCTGTCCCAGGAGTGTTCCTGTCAGCAGTTTCTCTTTATTCAGATAACGGTCGCCCTGGAAGCATACATATTCTTTCTTGTTTAACGCCTCGGTAATACGGAAAACGTGTGTCAGGTTATCTTCGTTGACGGGGATAATCTTAAAATCCTTGTCCTGACCATTTTTCTCCAATATCTCTTTGATTCTACGATGTTCGGCATCATACATCACGATATTGATTTTCTTTCCGTAATCGTCGAAGAAAGGAACGCCTATTTCCCAGTTTCCCACATGGGCACCAATCATAATTACTCCCTGTTCGCTGTTCAGCAATTGCAGAAATTCCGGATACCGTTCGAACTCAAACCGGTATTGATCGACTTTTCCGTTACCAATAGCTACTTTGTCAATCAGGATTTGCCCTAACCGGTAATAGTTGCGCAGCAACATACCCAAAGAGCGTATTCGGTTGTATTTCAGAATGTGGCGGGCATAAAACCAGGTGCTTTTAGTGGCTTTCGGAGCAAACGGTACGAAGTACAATACTACCAGACTTAGAAATATATAAGCGGCAGTAATGCCCAGATACTTAATCAGGTAAATAAAGAATAAGTATCCGAATGTTCCTCCCC
>ERZ860009.88-NODE-88-length-60899-cov-2.183058_pt1 | contig 60899 bp, 30 predicted proteins | sample MGYA00510114_ERZ860009 | MGnify/ENA primary metagenome ERZ860009 (study PRJEB30046, sample SAMN00715177) | human gut metagenome | study: EMG produced TPA metagenomics assembly of the A metagenome-wide association study of gut microbiota in type 2... | reverse complement strand
ATGTACGGTTCTTAGGGGAGAAGGGGGCAGCAATGCCCTTGACTTACCCGATATTGAAAAACAGGGAGATTTTTTTGTGGAATCACCCATCATTCTTCTGGCGGCAATTATCTGGTATTTAAAGATTTACAAAAATGGCATCTATTGCACATTCCCTCATGCAGTGGAACTGCTGAACAAACCGTATTCAGATTTATTTACTATATTAACCTCTTATCCGGAGCTGGAGAACTACCTTTCACCCTTTATGGACGCCTGGAAATCCGGAGCGCAGGACCAGCTCCAGGGACAGATTGCCAGTGCAAAAATCCCGCTCACCAGAATGATTTCTCCACAGCTTTACTGGGCAATGACAGGTAATGATTTTTCCTTAGATATTAACAACCCGAATGAGCCGAAACTGCTGTGCGTAGGCAATAATCCCGACCGGCAGAATATTTATTCGGCAGCCCTGGGATTGTACAACTCCCGCATTGTAAAGCTGATTAATAAAAAAGGACAACTGAAAAGCACGGTAATCATTGACGAATTACCGACTATATATTTCAGGGGACTGGACAATCTGATTGCCACGGCACGAAGCAACAAGGTAGCAGTCTGTCTGGGCTTTCAGGATTTCAGCCAATTAAACCGCGATTATGGTGAAAAAGAATCCAAAGTGGTGCAAAACACTGTGGGCAATATTTTTAGTGGCCAGGTGGTCGGGGAAACCGCCAGGACACTTTCAGAGCGGTTCGGGAAAGTACTCCAGAAGCGGCAGTCCGTATCCATCAACCGTCAGGATGTGTCCACCTCTATCAACACGCAACTCGACTCTCTTATTCCTGCTTCCAAGATAGCAAACCTCTCGCAGGGGACCTTTGTCGGTGCCGTATCGGATAATTTCGGGGAGAAGATAGACCAGAAAATCTTTCATGCGGAGATCATCGTCGACCATGCAAAGGTCAGCGCGGAGGAGAAGGCATATAAGCCGATCCCTGTCATTAATGAATTCAGGGACAGGGAGGGAAACGACATCATGATGCAGCAGATAGGGCGGAACTATGACAGGATCAAGGCGGATGCGCAGGCAATCATCAACATGGAAATGGAACGCATTAAAAAAGACCCGGAACTCTGCAAACGACTGGGACTGGAGAATAAAGATGACCAAAAGAAGAAAAACGGGGAACAGGAATAAATGCGCATTCCCCCTCCATGATTTTGAAAGATGAAACAGACCCCAGAAAACGAGGCCTGTCCTGTATATCATGTTCCCTTATTCACACAATCCCGTATTTCTTCAGCTTGTAATACAGGGCAGTCCGGCTGATGCCGAGTATACGGGCGGCAAGGGTGCGGTTGTTGCCGGTCTGCCCAAGTATCCGAAGTATCTGCTGCTCCTCCTTTTCCGGACGGATAATCATATTTCCCAATTTCACGTCCTGATCCAGATTCAGTTCCTGCGCGGATATCCGCCCCTCCCCGGCAAACACGACGGCACGCCGGACGGTATTCTTCAGCTCACGAATATTCCCTGGCCAGCCGTATTGTCGTAACACGGCAGCCGCTTCCCGGTCGAAGCCCTGAACCGATTTCCCGTATCTCGCGGAAAACTGCTTCAGAAAGAATTCAGCCAACGGAAGGATATCCTCCCCGCATTCGGAGAGCAGGGGAACCCGGATAGTGAACTCGTTCAGCCGGTGGTACAAATCCTCCCGAAAACTCCCTTCCGCTATAGCTTTCTCCAGATCCGCATTGGTGGCGGCGATAAGGCGGACGTCAAAGGGACGTTCCCTGACTGTCCCGACCGGCAAATAACGCTTCTCCTGCAGAACACGAAGCAGTTTCGTCTGATTCACGGGAGCAAGGTTACCGATTTCATCAAGGAACAACGTACCACCTTCGGCAGCCTGAAAAAGTCCCGCCTTGTCACTGTCCGCACCCGTAAACGCCCCCTTACAGTGTCCGAAGAACTCGGATCTGGCAAGATCATCGGAAACAGCACCGCAATCCACGGCAACAAAAGGCTTGTGTCTGCGCAGGCTCCGCTCATGAATCTCAGCAGCAATATGTTCCTTACCCGTACCCGATGCTCCGCGAAGCAAGACGGACATGTCGGAACGGGCCACAGGGCCTATCAGCCGGTACATTTCACGGGCCTTTTCACTTTCACCGCAGTAGAATTCTGTGCTGCCATGCTGCGAACGGCTGAGCTCTTTTTCTATGACTTCCCAAAGCCGGTCCGGTTGTACCGGCTTGCAAAGGTAATTGGAAGCCCCAAGCTGCATGGCTTCCACTGCATTCTCCACCTGACCGTAACTGGTCATGATAAGGAACGGGATGGAATAATGTTTTCCTTTCATCCACTTCAGCAACTCCATACTGCTGCCGTCCGGCAGGCGTAGGTCTGCCAGGACAAGGTCGAACTCTTTAGCCTGAAGTTCCTTACGGGCTGCCGAGAGTGTAGCCACATGCCCGGTTGTCATACCCTTTTTCTTCAACCAGTTACTGATACTGCGGCTGAAGACAACATCATCCTCTATAATCAGTATATTTTTCATTTACTTATTTTATATTCTTCTTTATATTTTCAGCACAGGTAGTTAGTTTCCCTGCTGCTTCCCCTATCTTATAGATACACCTTATCTGTTCTTCCGTCCAGAGTTCCGGATCGGACAGCACAACTGTTTGCAGTTCCTCTATCGGATAATCAAGGCGGACACTTGTCCACAAGGGAAGGTTCTTGTGCAAGATCTCACGGACTGTCTGGCGGTCATCCTTTTCCAACGCCCCATGTAACCTGTCAAGGTCCTTGCGGCTTTCCGAGATAAAGACACCGAGCATCTCATCCTTATTGTCTTCTTCCGAAAGAATCAGAGAGAAATCCGGTTGCCATACCGTCCGTCTTGTCTTTCCGACAATTCGGGAAACGGTTTCCAACAGGTCATTCATCAGGAAAGGCTTACGGACACATCCGGAAAATCCCCGGGAAAGGTACTCTTCTTCCGGATCCATATCGGCAGTCACGGCTATGACCGGAATTGTTCCAGCCCTTTCCATATTGGATGAACGCAACAACTCCAGCAACCCGAAACCGTCCATGTCAGGCATGCGGATATCCGTCAACAACGCGTCATAATCCTCATCCCGCAATTTTGCAACCACCTGCCGGAAATCGGTATAACAGTCACATTCAACCCGGTTTCGCCTGAACATCTCCCGTGTTACGGAAAGTTGTCTCGGGTCATCGTCAAGAAGGAGAATACGCAGTCCTTCCGTTTGATAATCAGACGGAAATTGTAACTCCTCCTTCAAGGAACTACTGTCGGCAGGGTAAAGGGGCAGAGATACGGTAAAACAGCTGCCTTTCCCCGGGTGACTCTCCACCCCGATGGAACCGCCCAGCTGTGAAACAAGCCGGGAAACGATAGCAAGGCCAAGCCCGAAACCTGAAATGCCGCGGGCATTGTCAAGCCTTTCGAACGCATCGAATATCCGTTTCTGCTCCTCATCATTCATCCCCGCTCCCGTATCCTGCACTTTGATACACAGTTCTCCGCTACTGAATGTCGCTTCCAGCCGGACATATCCTTTCCCGGTAAATTTCAGGGCGTTGGAAAGCAGGTTGTTCACAATCTGCTGCAAATGTCCCTTGTCGCAACTGACAACAACGTTCAGACCGGAATACCGGGGAAACAGTTGCAATCCTTTCTTTTGGACGAGCGGCATGTAATTGTTTGCAATCTCCCTGAACAGGGTTTCCAGACAAAAGACGGAGATATTCTCTCGTGCCTGCCCTGTATCAAGCAGATAGAAATTCATCAGCGTGTCAACCAGAGAAAGCATATAGTCCGATGCATGCCGGATATTTTCAGCGTATTCCGCCTGTCCGGCCCTTTCCTTTTCATCGGGCAACAGTTCTGCCGTTGCTCTGATGGTGGCAAGGGGAGAACGCAGGTCATGGGCGATAGTCAGCATCATACACTTCCTGGATTGGAGAAGTTCCGTGTTTTCCCTGTTGGAAGCTTCCAACTGACGCCGGTATCGGTTCCGTCGATTCAACTCCCTATGTATGATAATATAAAGGAGAATAGTCAGCAATGAAATAAAGACGGCAAGGGTGGAAACCGTATAAAAGGACCGGTCTCGTGCCCAAAGGAACTGCATGTAACGTTCTTCAAGGCGCCGGTCCGTTTCCGATTCAAAATCCCTAATGATACCGTACAATCTGCAGTTTAATGCCATATTATTATTGTACAGACGCTCCATTTGTGCCAACAACCTTTCACGCTCAGTCTCCTGCCTGCCGTCAGTTCCTTGTTTAGAGAATGAAGCATACTTGCAGTTGAGATCTCCCGGTCTTTTTCTGCAGGTTGCAGCCGTTCACGTTTTTCCTTCTGTTCCGAATAAACGGATTTTCTCTTCTTGCGTTTGAGGAAGGACCAGAAACTTTTCTTCGGAATTTCCTCTTTTACTCCAACAAGCGTTCTGTCATCGCGGGCACGGGATGCAATCATCGGAATTTTCCGGTTTATGATTTCACCAACCGAACGAAAACGACTGAACGTATGCATAACCGTGTCAAGCAACTGCCCCTTTCTCTCCAAAAGCAGGCACAGCGAATCTATACGCACCCGTTGTTCAGATGTATGAACATATTGCTTCAAGGACTGTAATGTGCCGCATACTTCATCTCTCCTTTTCTGGTAAGTACTCCGATCGTTCTCGTCCCACACACTGACCGTCTCTCCATAAGTAGCAAGATCCAACAGACCGGCGTAGGCTTCGCCGGTCAGATGCCAGAAATGAAGAAGTTCCTGTTCATCCTGTTGAAGCATAATACGCTTTGTCTGTTCTTTGCGGAAAAAATAAATGGTAAAAGTGAGCAGGGCAATCAGAGTGATATATCCTACAAATATTTTAAATCTCAGCCACATGATTCGTTTTGTTTTTCTTTCTCCTTTCCTTCTCCTGTTCTACCGACTCAGGAAAAGGAAAGGCAGATAATACCGCTGAACATATCAGGCGCTCATTACCCGCCCATCAATTATACCATTATAATCATTCTGCTTCTAATAATCTATAATAGCATACACAAAAGTTGTCACTACAGCCTGTTTTTTTCATATAATATCCTAAACTTTCGTTTGTTTACAGGACACAATAAAAATATCACATGACAGTGGAATGACCATGGTCACGTTAGCTTGTTCACCAACATCAAAATTTATATTGTTCCTTTTTACAAAACACAATTATCGGCGGACAACCAAGCTGTAGTCTAGTTATCCTGACAAATAACCCTACAATCAACAAGGAACTTGCCGGATCAAAACGGAAGTGTTCCAGCCCTACGCTCCTCCATCTATTGTAATTATATTACCGTCCATATCATATTCCAGTTCCGTTACTTTCAGACTACGAAGCCAGGTTTTCCCACCCGAAGGCACACAATCATGATGAAATAAATACCATTTGTTCTGATATTCAATAATGGCATGATGAGTGGTCCAGCCTACCACTGGCGTAAGGATCACACCTCTGTAAGTGAACGGCCCGTAGGGATTGTCACCCACAGCATAGCACAAACGATGTGTATCTCCCGTAGAATAGGAAAAATAATATTTCCCCTTATATTTGTGCATCCAGGACGCCTCAAAGAAACGACGTCCATTATCCCCCTGGGTTAATGGACGACCTTCTTCATCCAGAATCACAACCGGACGGGGCTTCTCTGCAAATTCCAGCATGTCTCGGCTTAGCCTGGCCACCCGTGCGGGAATGGCTGGTTCGTTGTCAGCCGGAAACGCGGCACTCTCCACAGCCTTGTTATTATGATAACGTTGTAGTTGCCCGCCCCAAAGGCCACCAAAATACATATAGTAATTTCCATCACCGTCATCCAATATGGCGGGATCAATACTGTAACTCCCTCTGATAGGATCAGATTGCGGAATAAACGGACCTTCCGGTTTGTCACTAACTGCCACACCAATATGAAAAATGTCGTTTTTATCCTTCAGTGGAAAATACATGTAATACTTTCCATCCTTCTCAGCCACATCACAATCCCATAACTGGCGGCCTGCCCAGGGAATATCCTCTACCTGCAGGACAATGCCGTGGTCAGTGACTTCTCCATGCATTATGTTGTCAGTAGAGAAGACATGGTAATCTTTCATATTAAAGTGATCGCCATTATCGTTCTCCTCTACGCCGCTTTCCCAATCGTGGCTGGGATAGATGTAAACCCTACCATTAAAGACATGTACGGCCGGATCTGCCATATAATCACCCGGAACCAGGTATCTCATTTCTTTTTTCATATTTAGTCTATATTGCAGATTAAACAGATCATTTTATTTTTTATCAAAGAGCAGTTCTTTCACAAACGGTTTCGGTTCATAGTTACGATCAAAAAGAAGCGGATAATCATGTCGACCACATACCGGAAAGTTGTTTTTCCATGAGTCTTCGTCTGTTACTCCCCATACTGTCACTCTGGATACGAAATTCGAATGTTTCACAAAAAGGTCAAGGAACATTTTCATACGAAAATTCCATGCCTGAGATACCGAATCGGGTAATCCCACTGGATAGGGATTCAATTCTTTTCGATATGCAGCCGTATCCGATACATTGGCCGTCATGCTGATAGTAGGCAGAGCGCTCATGTCCCATTCCGTAACCATCACCTTCACACCGGCTTCGGCAAAAACCTGCATACTTTCTTCAAACTCTTTTATATCAGGATAATCCATGCCGATATGCCCCTGCATACCTATGGCATCAATACGCAGTCCTTTTGTTTTCAAGGAATGTACCAGTTCTACCACTGTATTTCTGCGACCCGCTACATGCATATTATAATCATTATAATAGAGTTCGGCATCCGGATCAGCCTCATGCGCATAACGGAATGCCAACGGGATAAATTCCTTACCCAATATCTCATAAAACTTACTCTTGCGGTAAGAACCGTCTTCCACAATAGCCTCATTCACGACATCCCACCCTTTAATCCGTCCTTTATAACGGCTTACAATTGTCGTAATATGGGCTTTCATACGCTGCTTCAATATTTCGGGAGTGACATTATTGCCCGCATCGTCCACACAAAACCAGGGTGCAAGCTGTGAGTGCCAAATGAGGCAATGCCCGATAACAGCCATTCCGTTCTTTTCACCAAATTCCACAAATTTGTCAGCCTGAGTAAAATCATATCGATTCTCTTCGGGGTGAATCACTTCACATTTCATACAGTTCTCCGCTACCACCGAATTGAAGTGGGTACGGACAATCTGTAAAGCGGCTGTATCCCTCCCAATAATCTGGGCGGTATTCAGGGCTGTTCCAATCAGAAAGCGGTCACCGAAGAGAGACCTCAGTGTAGTTTCCTGATGGTCATTTCCTCCTGCCGTACTGCAAGAAGTCAGCATAGTGATCATCAGCAGTACCAAAATCATTTTTTGTTTCATATCAGTTACTATTCTATTTTTAAATTTTCGTTCTTGTCTCTATTTCTTTATTGATACGTTCAACAGTCATATCGTCCAGTTCATATTTCGAAATGATGAACATGGCCAGCAAAAGCAGCAAAGCGGGAATTACGGCTACCAACCATAAAATACCCTGTTCGGCAAAAGCGGACTGGCTGACGGTATTCTTCTGGTCGAAACCTACATAAGCCAACACCAAACCGGGTACTACACCGCCAAGGGCCATACCCGCCTTATAGAAAATACCCGTCAATGCGTTCACAATGCCCGAAATGCGTTTACCCGTGGTATATTCACCATACGAAATGACTTCAGGAACCAATGCCCACATATAACCTGTAGCTACGATGACACCTGTAGATTTGACAAACTGAGCCACATAAACCAGCCATATCTGATTTTTCAATGATGGTATCATCGAAATGACGTAGAGTAACGCCATTCCAATAATAGCCACCGACAAAAACACAGAAAACATAGCACGTTTTCCTATCCTGCGTTTGATCCACGGTACCAAAGGCATGAATATAAAGGCCGGAATGGAACCAAGAGCCATGAAATTGGCCATCTGGTCGCTCGTTCCGTGTACATTATATAACATATAATAGGATCCTGCCGAATTTCCCACAGCCATCATAGCGAAAGCCGTGATAAAGAAAAAGGCCAGAATACGTAGCGGGCGATTACGACGAAACTCTGTCCAAAGATCGGACACCTGCACATTCTCCGTTTCTTTCGCATCCATTACCACCCGCTCTTTACATTGTGTGAAACAGAAAACCAGCAGCAACAATCCTACAATACCGTAAATAGTCATTGTGGCAAACCATGCATCGGCACTAGCTGCTGTATTCGTCAGTCCGTCAGGTGATAAACAGGCCACCAGTTTAGGAATACCGTAAGCCACAGCCAATCCTCCGGTGTTAGCCAAAAACATACGCACACTGGTCAGTGTCGTGATCTCGTTCGTATCACGGGTCAGTGAGGCATTTAAGGCTCCATAAGGCACATTTATTAAAGTATAGAGCATCGACAACCCCACATAAGTAATATAGGCATAAACCAGACTACCCGAAAATCCATTCCAGAAGCAAAGAATGGCAAATCCGGTAAGAGGAATACCTGCAAGCACCAAATAAGCACGATATTTACCCAGGCGTGGATTATGTTTATCAACAAAAGTACCGACCAGCGGATCCCAAATTACGTCCACTATTCGGACAATGAGAAACATTACAGCTACCGTTTCGGGCTTAAGGCCGTAGACGTTGGTATAAAACAATAGCAGATACATGCATACTGTCTGATAAATCAGATTTTGTGCCAAGTCACCTGAGCCGAAACCTATTCGCTGAAGCCAGGAGAGTTTATGAAAATCCTTTATTTTATCCATTATAACATAAAAAATTAGATTTTGTTAAATTTTACTCAACAATAATTCTATAATTGTCAGTTTCTCATCTACCCAAAAACGATATCAATTCACTGTTTCTACAGAACTTTCTATTATAAAAATCCTTTCTACCATTTTTTGAATAAATCTGTTATCTTAACTTTCATATATGTTAACCACTACTTGAATGGCATATCCATAATTGTTAAAATTTCACTAGCCACAAATATTTTGAAGCAAAGAATCTACCATAATTGTAAATATCCCGGATTCCACACCGTGTTTCTCTACACGATTATAGTAAGTTTATCGTTGTATCCTACCTCAGATATGTCAAGTTCTTCACATCGGGAATCCCCGGTAAGGAAAATCATGCCTCAATCGATAAGCAAAACAAAACCTCCTCGGGGTAATGTAGATACTTGTATGGATGCAGTGACCTTTAATGTTTCAATACGGAAGCTGTGTGGAGTCTGCCCGTCGGCCATCAGCGTGGCTGTACGACCTTCAAGCCCCAACTGCTTCAAGTTCATCTTTAACTCTTGAGCAGATTCTGTACCATTTATCCCAGCCACATACCAAGCATTTCCTTTACGACGAGCCATCACGACATGATGGTCTGGATAACCATTCAAGAGACGAGTTTCGTCCCAAGCGGTAGGGAGTTGGCTTAGCAACTGCTTAACTTCTTTTGGCAATGAACGATAGACAGATGGTCGATCGGGCATATGCTGCAAAGCAGATTCAAAAAGGATAGGCAATGCCAACTCATGGCCATGCGTAGTGAAATGTGGGTGTTGGCTATCACTAAACGTACCTGGAGTATAGTCCATGGGCCCTATTACATTGCGCGTAAAGACCAAGGTACAATTGTGAGCTGCTGCACGGGGTCCTAATCTCTTGGCATTGTTATACCATTCTGCTCCATACACAGCTTCTACTGTCATCAGATGGGGATAAGTGCGTTGCCATCCGCGCGGTACAGTTGCACCATGGAAGGTAATGAGCAAGCGTTGGCGAGCCGCTTCTTCAAGCAAGTCGAGATAATAGTTTACACTCTTGACATCATCTCCTTTGAAAAAGTCTACCTTAATTCCAGCCACCCCTTTTTCCTTCAGCCAAGTCATTTCTTTTCTACGAGCATCGGGCGTATTCAGTTTGTATAGCGGACCTGGAGCGCCTTTCCCTATCCAATTGGTAGATGAATTGTACCATAGTAAAGGGCTCACCTTATGTTCATGGCAATAACGCAAGGCATCGTCAATATTACCGCCATTACCCATGACATCCCATTCCCAATCAATAAGCAGATAGGGCCATTTCATATCCACGGCAAGATCTGCATATTCTTTTACAATTTTGTAATCTTTGGAACCGTGATTATAAGCCCAGTAGATCCATGAGGCAGGTGCGGGGTTTATCCAATCGGTTGATGTCATTTCGGAGGGGTCAGATACATCTGTAACCAAAGTGGACTCCACTATATCAGCCATCGTTCCTGTAATCAGCACACGCCAAGGCGAGGTGTAACCTGCTTTTATTGGCAATGACTTGTCACCATATGTCACCTGATATTGATGGGGCTTAACCTTATTGTTCAAATAGCTGGCAGCATGGTCGCGACGTAACCCAGCTTCCGTAATGAGCACAAACTGTTCCTGGGCTGCTTCAATCAAAGACGGATACCCCCAATCGAACTTTTTTGATTCGTTGGGAAGTGATCCGTCGGTTATCAAGGGATAGAACCGTTCATAACTTGTAGGATCGTAAGTCTGCATCCAGCGTTTAGTTCCTTGAGGAATATTGTAGGTAGTATGTTCGGACAACAGAATTTCAGTTTTTCCTTTGGTAGCATCTATGTGTTGTGGCAATTGATAACGGAAAGCTACTCCGTCGTTATATACACGCAGAGTGAACTGCAACAGTTGCTTCTTGTCGTTTTCAAAGGTGTAGGTTCGTTCTACTCCATGGTTGACACAGTGGCTTCGTTTTCCAGTAATCATCACATAGTCATCGGTTATCTTCCTTTCATCTGAGACCGCTATCAACCAGACGCGTCGCGAGAAATCTCTTTGATTAGTCTTTAAGCCCAAAGAAATGGCAGACATCAACTGAGTAGGTGTTTGTCCTTGATGTGCGAAAGATACAGCTAACGAAGCTATTCCCCACTTTCCTGTTGAAATAGTGGGGATGGAAAGCGAAGCCGTTAATTTTCCATTCGGTGAAGTCAACGTAGTAGCTTCTTGGAGCATCTGGGGAGCATGGATAGGGGTGATAAATGCACGCCCTATAGCCTTGCGATTTTGCTTCAAAATAACCGATACTTTTCCTAACTCTTGCATCTTTCCTAACGTTAGGGAGACAGCAGGCTTGAAGTACACTTCTGTTGATTCATAGGGTTTCAAAGCGGACACTTCAGCAGAACCCAACATTTTTCCACGTCCTTTTCCATCGGTATATTCCACGCAAACGGTGCTGGGTTCTGCCGTTTCAAGACCAAAATTTTCAACTGTAATCCGGCAGTTCCCATCGGCAGTCAAACGAGGAGCACGAGCAGATAGTAAAGGGGAGTGAACCGATGCCTGAGGCAATCGCGCATAGCCATACGCAATGCTTCCGTCTTTCTTCTTTCCTATAAGTTTGAGAACAAAATCGTTGGAAGTAAGTCCATTTCCTTTTCCATCAAAGGTAAGTATCAAATCATTCCCCACCCGTTCGTGTTTCTTGACCAGACATCCTCGTCCATAGTCCACTTCTGTTGGAGCTCCCAGACGGAGCGAAGCAATATCTAAATCGCTGTAAGGAGCGAAATGTTTTTCGGATGATACCTTGACACGAATGTCACGAGACATACGGTCGATTTTTTTATTTCCTTCAACATGGAGCAGAAGACCGGGATTGAGAGGGATGGTTATATTTTTAGAGCTATGGTTATCGCAGGCATCATCAGCAAACTTGAGCGTATCAATTACTGCAAAATTGGCCTGTACAGCACGTCCATATTCATCTTGCAAGACCTTAGGCCGTTCATATTTAAACCAATCTTCTTTTTTTCCATCTGCATGGCGGGCAATGCCCGGCATATACGCTTCTCCTGCATCCGTTGTCCAATCTATACCATTAGCCGAACGAAGGTAGTAAGCTATGCGACCATACCAATCATTTACAATCAAATTATACTGCACACTATCTTTCCAAACGACAGGGTCTTCAAAGCGACCATCTACCTTGGGGTAGACGGATTCATTGCTTACCTGACTGAAATGAAAGCCATCTCGACTCACCCAAATACCACCACCACGGCACACCATCAGAAAAGAGCCATCTGACCTACGCGCAAACGATAGGTTGGATAGTCCTTCTACTATGTTGCGGTCGCGCGAATCGAAAGTGAGTTTTGACTTTTGCCATTTTCCGTTCAAGTTGTCGGTCACATAGCATCCATCGATTACATAGAGTACATAGCGTCCGTCAAGCAAACGATAAACTTCGGGGTTGTGTCCACGACCTATCATATTGCGCAGCTCAAAAGGTCCATACGGAGTATCGCTAACGGTATTGAACACATAAGACCTTGACCATTCCATATGACCGGCAGGTGAGCTTTCAAGCCATCCACAAACCATCAGATGGTATTTCCCATCGTCTGCCTTCACGATGTTTCCACCCCAAAATGACCAAATACGACTTTCTATTCCATTATCTGCCAATCTTAACTTGACCCCTTTAGCCCCCCAACTATCAGCTACTAACCTACTGCCTTGCATAGGCAGAAATCTATCCATAAATCGGGCACCTGGCACCAACTGTTCCCAAGATACAGGACGGGGACGTTCTGTTATTTGTGCTAAGACCGTAGTTGTAATGCCTAAAAATGTAGCCAGCGCTAAAGCCTGTATAAGTTTTTTATTTCCCATCTTATAAAATATAATTATTTCAATTATTTAGGGTTTGCACCATAGAAGTAAAGTGCTCCGTAACTCCAGTTGGGCTTCGGGGTACCGGGGAAATTTGGACGGTCCATGGTCAGCAATACATATTTATAGGGATATCCCTCTGGCAAAGGAACCAAACTGGCCCATACACGTTGCGCGGGTTTCGGCCAATGGGGTTGTAAATCCAAATTCAATTCACCTTTCAACTTAAGGTCTGGATAGGAATGGCAACGCAATTCGCCCAATCCACCCATGAAAACATAAACTTTGCCATCTATGCGTTGCATAGAGGTACCTGTAGAGTTCATCTTAATAGGATCTGCAACGGGGGTAAATATGCCATTCCAAGAATCGCTTTCAAAAGTACCTGATACAATACCATTTTTAAACACACTAGTGAGTAAACGCCATTTCTTCACATCGGTATCATAGAAGATACAAGGATCCTCATTGTGATGTTTCACATGTGTAGGCTCCACCTTGCGGGCTTTCATCACCGAGAATCCACGACGCGGATCACGTTTAGAAGTGCCTATCACTAATCCTGTACCTGAACGTCCATCGCGATTATAGGTGCCACCAAAATCGCAGGCATAGGCACACCATTCTTGCGTTTGACGATTATAGAACAAGTGCGACGCATAGTCATTTCGCAGCAAGCCATCACCATGATCGTACATAATCATACCTTCAAAACGAACATCAAATACCGAAGGATCCACACTCAATACCCCTTGTGCAGACTGGAAAATATCTATACCACGACATGAAAAAGTGAACCACAAGCGGTTATCGTCCATATAAGGGCTAAGGTCTTCATTTGAAATCAAACGGATATCTGCCTGACCGATACCAGATGAAAGATAAGAACGAGCACCACCAACTGCCGAACACCCTTTTAAATTGGAGATAACGTTAAAAGTAGCTTGTGCAGCATCCGTCTTACGACGAAAATCAATCGTCTTACTGAAGTTATTCTTCACAGATACATAACCGATATAATCCGTATGTCCATTTTCTTCAATAAAAGCGCCCCACGAATGTCCATAGAGTTGGGCGCGAAGTTTGAAGGGACCATCTGGCAAATCATCCGTATAGCATTCCTGACGAACCAACTTGCCATCTTCATAGATGCGCAAATACACACCCTCCTTTTGAGTAGAACGATGAGCCACAAGCTGTACACGATCTTGCAAACCCAAACGAGCCAACTCAAAACCCACTTCCACACTGTCAGCCTTAACACCTTTGTCTCCCTTCAACGTTAGTTGATTGATGTCGACCTCATAAGTAGCAAACGGATTGACCGAACCTACATAGAAAGAAACAGGTGTTTGTCCACACTGATTAGAGAGCACCAACTGTCCCTTATTGATAACAGGCTTGAAATTTTTATCACATTCAGCTTCATCCATACCCTTGGTAGAAGGAAGAAAAGCAGGATGCATAGATTCGAAAGCCACGATTTCTGCAGGAACAAACTCTGACAGCGGAATATTATTAGAGAAGATAAAACGGCGCGAAGCCAAACGATGAAATTCCAAGTCAAGTGGATTGAGCTGCGCCCAACCATTCAGAAAGGTTGCGCAGACCAAACCAAGCGTTATAAATATTTTCTTCATAAGATATGTTTTTGAGGTAAAGTTTATAATTCTACACTGGGTTTCCCCATATAGCTATAGTGAGCATTATCGGGATTAACCACAATTTTTTCGAGCACTAACTCGGGGTCTATCATAATGATCTTGAGGGTGTGAACCCCAGCCTCCAATCTATCCATTTGCTGATCCACCCAACGTAAACCATCGAGAATGTCAGAACGACGTGGCTTGCCATATCCGGCTAGTACAAACTTACGGTCCACTTCGGGTAGTGGTTTGAGGTTTTTGGAACGACTTAAACTCTCAGGGGTATATTCCTTGAAAATATTATTCATGTTCTTACGCATGTCTATAATCACCGGTTCACCACCATCAATAGATACAGCCATTCGCAAACCACGAGCGGGATTAATGTCTTGTGTGGGCAGAATACCCAAGGCTAGTTTAAAGTCGGTTGGTTCAGGCAGGAAGAAGTCATACTCCATAGAAGGAAGTTGATCTATCTTCTGCAAACAACCTTTCTTCAATGTGGCACTTGGAGCCAGCACATTATTGATGAGCATGCAACTCTGTTCACGACCAAGTCCTGGAGCTTCCACCCATTGGGCATACTTGCCAGCATGGATGCGGCTATAACCAACAGCCATCATAGAAAACTCGCCACTACCGCCATATAACTTCTGACTATGATCAGGTATTTGGAAATTGAGTGCATCAACCATCACATCCACCACAGCAGAAGAATGACGAATATTGACACAACCCTGATGACGACCAGCAGGCAGTTGCTTCCAGTCTATCGTCACCCGCAGTCGTATTTCGTCTATTCCCTCCACAGACTTCTCTGTATTCACTTTAATCCACGACTCAGAAGGCACAGCCTCTACCTTGCCCTCCAAAACGCCTTTGCCACGATTAAAGACATCAATATAATAGCTGTCACTACCTGCAATGGGTTGGAACAAAGGCAAGGAAGCCGTAGCTACATTGGCAGCGGGATAAGCTTGTTCACTTCCCTCCAAAGCTACACCCATACTTGACCGTGAAGCAGGCTTCACTACCTGGAATGGAGGCAGTTCATTCTTCTTGGGCATAGGCCAGCTGATGTAACCTATGTGGTTATCACTCATCATATACTTCCATTTTCCGTCGGCTACACAGTGGTTATAATAATCACTCATCTTCCTATCTTGTTCAAAAAGCACACAAGCACGTTCATACCAATAATTAGCTTGCAGACGTTGCTGTTTGGCATACAAGTTGTTTTTACCTGCTGCAATATACATTTCTGCCACACCTGCCGCAGCTTTAGCCGGATAGAGAACCAATTGATAATAGGCATCGCGCACTTCTTCAGGGAGTTTATACTCCAAAACCTCCGCTCTGCGCACCAATCGGTGCCATTGCGCCAACTGACGATCACTCTCATTGAAGTTTACATGGCTAAATATCAGCGGATTTTGCACTTCTGCCTTGCGTGTGAGGTGATAGTTGGAATAAGTTGCTACAATATCCGCAATCTCAGCTGCATAGTTTTTACCAAAGATACTTTCTGCCCAAGCCAACGTATAAGAAGCCTCGTCTCCCACTTTTATCGCATCAGGATTCCAAGCATAGCGCATGATGAAATCAATGGGATATTCCTTAGGCTTGAGATCGCCCACGTTAATAATCCAAATACGGTCAATGCCTGATTGATAAGCCAAGTTGAGCTGTTCGCGCAGTTTGGGCACTGTAGTGGTGTTGACCCATCGATCGTTGGCGGGTCCCCCATTCATATCAATGTGATAGTATAACCCCATGCCACCGGGACGTTTGAGTTCCTCCTTCGGACCCGTCCGACGAATCTGCCCCCAATTGTTATCACAGAACAGAAGAGTTACATCTTCGGGCACTGTGAAGCCTGCGTCGTAGTAACGCTGTACTTCTGTGAAGATAGCCCACAATTGAGGAACCTCAGCCGGATTGGTCTGATATACCTCCTCGATAATGGCACGTTGCCCTTTGATGACCTCTTCCAACACTCTCACATTCTCCACATCATCACCTTTACCCATGGGCGAATCACCATCGCCACGCATGCCAATGGTGACAATGTTTTCAAATTTTTTGTTTCGTTCCAGACCTTCGCGAAAGAATTGATCGATGCGTTCCCGGTTATTGGCATAGTCCCATGGACCTACTTCTTTGCGACGCTTGGTATATTCTTTGTGTGCGCGCATCATGGGCTCGTGGTGCGATGTCCCCATCACGATACCATATTCATCTGCTAACACAGGGTTCATGGGATCATCCTCATTGAAAGCATTAGCCCACATGGCTGGCCAAAGATAATTTGCCTTCAGTCTAAGCAGCAGTTCAAACATATGTACGTAAAGCTTGGAATTGAGACCGCCAAACTTCTCGCGTCCCCAGCTGGCAAATGAGGGATGTTCATCATTGATAAAGATGCCACGGTATTTCACTTTCGGAGAAGGCATCACATAACGACCTTCAGTCACATATATTTCTTTTTGTTGTGTTACCGGCACATCTGCCCACCAATACCAGGGAGATACGCCCATCTTCTCGCAAAGATCATAAATACCATAGATGGTACCGCGCTTATCGCTACCTGCAATTACAAGATTGCCATCAATCGTAGTGGTCACAAACGATTCCCATGTGCCTTTGATGTCTTTTACATCCAGCTTCTTTTGGGCAATGAGTTGGTCAATGATGCGACTCTTGCCGATGGTACCCACAATGATACCCTTGCGAGTTCCTGTAAGTCCGTTTGATTGATTGAGCAACCCACTCACATCGACTGAATGGATGAGTTCCGCTTGAGCCGACGAGACCCGTTTTACATCTGCGATTAAATCCGATGCTGCATGTTGTACGCCCCTCCAATCTTGTTCATCTATATAAATAGGTGAAGCTACTCCGTTTTTCACCAATGGCAAAGAAGATGCAGACGAATTAAATACTATATATTGGGGTAACAAATCATACCCATTGCCAGCTCGAATCACTTGGAGCGAAGCCAACACACAAAAACATAAACTAAAAATAATTTTCATTGTTCCATTCATGGTTTTTTCTTTTTTCAATGATGATTTCTTTTTCAGCAAAAATAGAGTATTCCTCACAAAACTTCTTCGACAGAAGATTCATTTATCCGTACTTATATTACATCACACTCAAAATAGAATACAGAAAAGGGGATGGAGAATAGATACAGCAGACATTTACCCTTAGAAGGCTTGCATGAATCAACATTAATATTTATTTTTGCAGCATTAACCTAACGAAAAACTAATATTCCTTATGAAAAAAAATATTCTGTTGTTCATAGTATTATTTTTAGGATTCTGCAACAATACCCTCTATGCACAATTAGCTCGATTATATACAACCGAATCTGAACTGTCCAGCAGTCTGATTACCCAGATCTGCCAAGACCACGAAGGCATGATTTGGATTGCCACCGAAAATGGATTGAACAAATTCGATGGCAACAAAATGACCAGCTATTTCCACCATCGAGGAGATGCCCACTCATTAAGTAATAATTTTGTGAACACCCTATTTGTCGATAGCCAAGGCCACTTGTTCGTAGGCACCCATGCAGGCGTACAGATGTACCTGCCCCAAACCGACAACTTCACCCCCACAACGATTAATAAAGAAACAGGAAAGCCATTCGACCAAAATGTGACAGCCATTGTCGAATTGCCTGATGGAAAACTATTAGCTTCAGGTTATCAAATCGTACAACTTCATATAGAAGGAGACCAGCTATACGAAACCATCTATCAAAACTTGGAAAACATTAAAGGCATCGGACGTATGAGATCAGCCTGCGATGGTACCATCTGGTTCACTCAACGATACAAAGGCATCAATCACTTCAATCCTGCAAACAAAAATAATGTTCAAACCTATTTCTGTGAAAACAACAGTTCTATCGTTTCCACCAACCTCTGTTGTAACAGTCAAGGCACAGCATTCTTCGGAACACAACAACATGGACTATATACCTTCAACACCAAAGCCCAGCAAGTCATTTGCCTCACGCCAAACTTCACTCACCCCATCCATACTATATACCCCAACAATGACGAAGAAATCTACATCGGAACCGATGGTTTCGGATTGAAATGCTACAACACCCGTACACAGAAGATTAGCAGCATCTCTTTAGAATACCCCTTTCTCAACCCCGAGAAACTGAAGATTCATGCCATATTTCGCGATAAGAATGGTTCACTATGGTTAGGCATCTACCAAAAAGGAGTACTGATGGTACCCAGACAAGAACAGAAGTTCAACTACATAGGCTCCAAATCTTACGAAAAGAATCTCATAGGAAACAATGCTATCTCTGCCTTAGCCCAAGATGAACAAGGAAACTATTGGATAGGTACAGATAATGATGGCATTTACCAGCTCAACAACAAACGGCGCACCGTAAATCACCTTGTACCAGGTAATAACAGCAATGTACCCAACATCATTCCTTCGCTCTATCGTTCCTCTACCAACCAAATTTGGTATGGCAGCTTAGGACAAGGCATGGGATGGATAGACCCACGTACCAGCCAATGCCACCCCCTGCGATCAACGCAATATCCAGACCTACACTATCTAGACGTGTATGACTTTGCAGAAGACCGCCATCAAAAACTATGGATAGGCACCCTCGGCAAAGGCCTATTCTGTTACAATTTAAAAACCGGCGACCTACAGCACGATTCATTAGTGAGCCAACAAACCAATGTCTGGATTAACTGTTTACATTATGCTTCCGCCACCGACACCCTCTACATCGGCACTTACAATGGTGCCTATGCCGTACATGCACTAACCCAAAAGATCACAGTCATTTTCCTCCAAAGCATCGTCAATGCTATGACTACCGACCACAAAGGCGACCTTTGGATGGGAACCAATGATGGTCTGTTCCGTCGTGCCCAAGGTCAAACAAAACTTGACACCATCACGATCAACGATGCCCCCAATGGGATGATCATATACTCCATTCGCGAAGACAATAACAACCAACTATGGATGGGAACCAATCAAGGACTCATCTGCCTTAACACACTCACCCTCAAGGCAGACTACTATTATGCAGCAGACGGTCTGCAAGGCAATGAGTTCTGCCGCAACTCTTCGCTCATTGACCAACAAAAACAGCTTTGGTTTGGAGGGATCAATGGTATCACCTACTTCAATCCCGACAATATCATGCACAGCCGCAAGGATTTTAACATTGCACTTAGCAACTTCTATATCTACAACCAGCCTATATCCAGTCATGACTATCGCATCAAGCACAAGGAGAATAACTTCACTTTCGAACTCACAGCCCTCGACTTTGCCATTCCACGCAAGCACATCACTTATCAGTATAGTTTGAACGGTAACCGCTGGATCAGTATGATGAAAGGAGCCTACAAGATTTCTTTCAACAATCTACCCGCCCAACGCTATCATTTGCGTATCCGCGCCCAATATTACGATGTGGAGTCCAATGAACTGAATTTCAACATCATAGTACTTCCCCCTTGGTGGCGTTCTTGGTGGGCTTGGACAATTTATATACTTATCGGATTCATCGTAGTTGGCATCATACTTTGGTTGGGATACAAACGTTATCAATCCAAGCTTGAAATCAAGCGTTATATCCAAGAAGAAAAAGAGAAGGAAGCCAAATTGCAATTTCTCATCAACATCAGCCATGAAATACGAACGCCCATGTCGCTCATAATCAGCCCATTGCAAAAGCTCATAGAGAATGATGAAGATACTTCATTGCGCAAACGGAACTATAGTCTGATGTACAGGAATGCACATCGTATACTCAACCTGGTGAATCAGCTATTAGATGTACGTAAGATTGAGAAAGGACAAATGCACTTGCTATTTAAGCAGACCGAAATGGTATCCTTTATCGAAGATGTTTGTGAGAACTTCATTCAACTATCTACGCGAAAGAACATCAAATTACGTTTTGTCCATTCTGATATCGAGCAATTAAAGCTATGGATTGACCCATCCAATTTCGATAAGATTATCTTCAATTTATTATCCAATGCATTTAAATTCACACCCGAAGGTGGTGAGGTCGTTATTGAGTTGACACAAACCACTCAATCGGCCCAAATCGTGGTTCGCGACACGGGTAAAGGACTGATTGAAGCAGACAAAGAAAAGATTTTCGACCGATTCTTCCAATCCAAACAAGATAGCAATGGAGCAGCCATCGGTACGGGTATCGGTCTAAACCTTACTCGCTCATTAGTCGAGTTGCATCATGGTACTATTCAAGCCGACAACAATGGAGAGCACCAACCGGGATGCCACTTCACTATCACACTTCCCTTAGAATCATCACATTTGGCCGAAGAAGATATGATCACAGAAAAGAGGCCTGAAAACGTTGAAAGCGAAGTCATAAGCGACCAAACGAACGAACGTCTCGCCTCTACATCAGAAACCAGCTACAGCAACGAAGCAAAAGAAGTAGTACGCATAAAAAGCAAAACCAAATACCACGTATTAATTGTGGAAGATGACGAAGAGATTAATGAATACCTTTGTCGTGAATTGGCTGAAGATTTCCACCTCACCTCATGCGGCAATGGCAAAGAAGCTATCGAACTGCTCCACAAGCAGTCATTCAATCTAGTAGTAAGTGACATCATGATGCCCGAAATGGATGGCATAAGCCTTTGCAAGCATATCAAACAGCATTTGCAATTCAATCATATTCCCATTATACTACTCACGGCCAAAACCCGTGAAACAGATAATATCACAGGACTTGCAGTGGGAGCAGATGCCTACATAACCAAACCTTTTAGCCTCAATATACTGCGTAGTACAATATTGAGCCTCATACAGAACAGATTGGCTTTAAAAAACAGTTTTAGCGGTACACAAGAAATAGGAAACAAAGTCGAAAGCCCTACCCTACAAAGTCCAGATGAGAAGTTAATGGAACGCATCATAAAAGTAGTAAACGACAATTTGAGTAACACCGAGATTTCCGTGAAGCAGATTGCCGATGAAATAGGCATCAGCACTGTGCACCTCAATCGTAAGTTGAAAGAGCTCACCAACCAAACCTCCAGTCGCTTTATCCGCAACATCCGTTTGCAGGCTGCCGCACGTTTACTGGCCGAAAAGAAGCACTCCATCGCAGAAGTGAGCGACCTCACCGGTTTCTCAGACCCCAACTACTTCTCCAAGTCATTCAAAGAGCTCTATGGTATGTATCCCACTGCCTATATGAAAGAAAACAATCCTACAGAAACAGATTGATTATAAAAAACAAGCGCCCCCTGCCAGTATTTCACGGCAGAGGGCGCAACGAGAAGAATTGAATTATTTAAACTCCCAATAATCTATGTAAGCATAATTATCTTCACCCTTTATATTATTAAACACAAAATATAAATCATGAACACCCGTGACGCGTGGTATATTAGCCTTGATAGTACGATACTTTCCGCTTTTAGTTTTTTGAGGAATCTGTATTTTTCTCACTAACTTACCATTAAGATCATCCAATCGAATCTCTAATGAAATATTCTTTGATTTTTCTCCGCCAACCAAAGCTCTGAAAGCCGAAGCCCCCTTACTACCAAAGTTCACATTAGCTACTTGGATGAAAGCCCCGTTTTTAGTAGCAACAATAGAGATTCCATCATCATGAGAACATGTCTTAATGCCTTCCGACCAAGCCATAGTCTCAGCTTCCACCCTTCTTAATGGATTGAATGTTCTGATAGGTGAAGGATTTTGGTTTTCCATCCACCAAGGTTCCTCATTAATTGTACCATCAGCATTAAAAGCTATTTCGGCCACACAAACCGAACGACGTTCATGATGCTTATTGGTTATGGCATAGTTTAATTGATAATTAAATCCAAAGAGATAAGTTTTACCATGATAATCAATAATTCCTGGATGATTGCCCGAAGAGCGGCCATCGGGTTTCATGAGATAACCTTTAAACACCCATGGTCCAGTAGGCGTATCACCCATAGCATAGCCAATCCCCTCAGGACAGCAAGTAGAAGCATAAGCCATATAATACTGTTTACCTCTTTTATAAATCCAAGGGCCTTCTTGAAAGTGCACATTACCTCTATTTTCTTTAGTGAGATTCGTATCTTTCGTAATTTCTCCCTTCAAGCTAATCATATCCTCATTAAGTTTAGCATACCACATATTTGGATTTCCCCAATACAAATAAGCTTGCCCGTCATCATCAATAAAGACTGTAGGATCAATGCTATCATATTTTCCACTAATAAGCGGCTTCCCAATAGGATCCTTAAAAGGACCATAAGGAGAATCCCCCACTAACACACCTATGCCACGACCTTGAAGAGGACAATATAAATAAAACTTTCCATTTCGCTCAATACATTGTGGAGCCCATGCTCCATTATCAAAGCCACCCCAACCGGAAATTTCCTTGGCCGCCCAAGTGAAATTATGCAAGTTGGCTACTTTACCATGATCAGTCCAATTCACCATGTCAGTGCTGGTGTAAAGCAGCCATTCCTTCATACGGAAGCCTGCATAACCCTCAGGTGCGTAATCCTCATCATGCGTAGTATATAGAAAAACAGTATCATTATGTACCATTGGTGCAGGGTCAGCCGTAAATTTGGTCTGAATAATCGGCCGTTGAGCACTCACCGACATAGTAACCATAAAAGCGCTTAACGTCAAAACACTTTTTAAAAGTTGATTTTTCATATTTGTTAGATCTATTAATGCGATATGTTTTTCTATTTATTAGCGAGTTCTAATCACCACCTCAAATGGTTTGTCAATACCCTCTACTTGAATTTCCGCATGGATTACACCAGGTTTACGTGTAGATTGCACAGTAAGCAGAGCATGTCCAAAGTAAGATTTTATCTGGTTGGTATAAAATTTATTTAAACGCAGATCACCGCTATCCAAAGCAACCAAACGTCCCTCACCACTCACCTTCACAGTAATCATTCGATTATCAGTCTGCACTTTCACTCCTTTATCATCTATTAATGTCAGATCTATATGACTCAAATCTTGACCATCCGCTTTAATGGTCTGACGATCCGCCTTCAACTTTAAAGTAGCAAGCTTACCTGCGGTTTCAATCTTCCAATAAGCTACCTCCTTGCCTTTGTTAAAGCCCTTCGCTTCGAGCTTTCCGGGCGTGTAGGGGATGTTCCATACAATGGTATTGTTGGTATAATCAGCCGTACGCTCACGCCCCATCAACTTGCCGTTGCGATACAGTTCTACCTCCTCACAGTTGGTGGTGGTAAGTACCTCAATCACAAGACCATTGAATTTATTGGGATAGTTCCAGTGATCAACAATAGCCGGCCACTGCCACAGATCGCGACCATGATCGATGTCGGCAAAAGGATCCTTCACCGCAATGCGCACCATCGGTGTTTTGTTCCACATAGCACGATGGTAGGCCGCACGAGGTTTTTCGTACATACATACATCGAACAAGCCGTTAGGCCAGCCCTTACTAGGCCAACCTGCTTCACCCAAATAGTCCACGCCAGGCCAGATAAAGCCACCGGCAAAGAAGTCGTTTTCGGCAATCAGACTCCATGGATTGAGCGGCGTATAGCTTCGCAAATTGCCCTCGGCACCGCGATAGTAAGGAAGCTCCTCCGAAATAAGGAAGCAACGATTAGGAAATTTCTTGTGATCGCTGATAGCCCGTGCTTCAAGATAGTTATATCCTATGACATCAGTCACCCCTGCAAATGCTTCCTTGTGATTATTTTGGGCAGCAAGGGTAACCTTCCTACTAGGTTCTAGCCGATGCACGAAATCTTGCAGCATGGCAGCACGCTTCACATACTCTTCACCCTCTCTCCAGGCTTCCCCCACCTCATTACCTATGCTCCAAAGAATAATGCAGGGATGGTTACGGTCACGTAATATCATGTTGCCCAAATCCTTCTGCCACCATTCATCGAAATGACGAGTATAGTAATTATCACCGCTCTTCCATTTGTCAAAAGCCTCATCTATGACCAAAAAGCCCATGCGATCACAGAGGTCTAAAAACTCAGTAGAAGGTTGGTTATGACTCATACGCAGAGCGTTGACACCATACTCTTTCAATATTTCCAATCGACGTTCATATGAACGTAAAGGGACAGCTACACCCATGGCACCGGCATCATGATGCAAACACATACCTTTCAGTTTGACTTGCTTCCCATTGAGCAAAAAGCCACGGTTGGGATCGAATGCGATGGCACGTATGCCGAAAGTGCTAGTATAGACATCAGTAGTGCTTCCACCAGCCTTAACCGAAGTTTCTAGCGTGTATAATGTCGGCGACTCCGGAGTCCAAAGTTTAGGTTGAACCAAATCAAGGAGTTGTTTCACATCAAAAGCTTTACCTGCTTCTACCACCACTCTTTGAGATCTACTTTTAGCCAAGACCTTACCTGTAGCATCTTTGACTTTTTGCAAAAGGGTAACGTACTGTTTTTTAGGGCTGCTATTCTTCACAGTAGTTACCACAGCCACTTGCGCTGCCTCAGCGCTCACCTGAGGGGTTGTGATGTAGGTACCATAAGTATCAACATGCACATCCTCAGTCACATCCAACCAAGCATGACGATAGATTCCAGCGCCCGCATACCAACGCGGACGTCCACCTGTAGTATTGACACGAACAGCCATGAAGTTAAGTTCGCCAGGTGCTTTCAGATAAGGAGTAAGGTCGTAAACTATGCTACAGAAACCATATGGGCGATGACCTAAATGATGACCATTGATATAAACATCGCTCTGCATGAAGATACCATCAAACACGATGCTCACTTGCCGTCCACTGGTACTAGCAGGAAGTATAAACTCTTTTTGATACCAGCCAATGCCTTCTGGGAGATAGGCAGTGGCTCCACCCCATTTGGAATCGAAGTCCTGCTTCACATTCCAATCATGAGGTAATTGTACAGACTCTGAATGACTTTTATCAAAAGGGGTAAGAATATATTTCTGACTATCAGTCAGTGAAAAGTTCCAATCGAAATTAAAGTCAATTTTTTGTCGTGTAGCTGGTCTGGCTGCTAAGTGAAGTGCCAAACTCAGCAACAACGTAATCAATACGAAATTTTTCTTCATTATATTACAATTGTTAGTGAATGATTGATTTGATTTGTTCTACAGACAATATCTGTTTAGGATTAAACTGTTTAGAGTTCATATAATTCAGGATACTCCTATACATCTGCTTACCTTCAGGATACTTCATATTATCTTGAAGTGCCATACTACAGACCATCAGTTTACCTTTACCCACTTGAGCTTCAAAAAGTACACCGAGCTTACGGTTGAGCACAAAGTTGTCGATAACTTGCACCATAGGGCGATACTCACGAGGCAATGAAGCCATGTCGATAGGACGACCGTAACGCAACAGACGGAACCACTGCCAATTGCTGTGATATTCTGTAGGGAAGTCTGCAAATACAGGATGTTCATCATCAGTCAAGATTCCCATGGTACCCACATTCCCATTTTTCTTGAACATATTATAGTTCCAGAAATCACTCTGAAAAGCCCCATCTACACTGGTAGGAAGCACCTCAGGAGTAGGCAAAATCAAAACCTTCTTACCTTTCTTCAAAGCTTCTTGTGCTTTTGGGTTGAACGAAGTGAAGACCTGTACTTTACCTTCATTAATTTTTGCATCAGCCGGATAAACCCAAATAGAATAAGTATTCTCATACTCAGTACCCTCAATACTAATCGTGATATTCAACTTCTGTGCGTGATTAATTCCATCCAAGGAATAACGAAGGGTAGCGATGTCAAAGACATTACCTTGAGGAATATCTTTCAACCCAAATGAACCTTTATCAATCAGGTTTCCTTGTCCATCCTTAATAGACCAATTCACAGGCTTAGACAAAGATTTTGCACTATAGTTAGCTACTTGCACACGTCCCTCAAATGTGTCGTTGTTCGTAAGCGTAAATTCAGGATAACGCAAAAGAGGTACTACTTCGGAACAGAACTGATGCCATTCCTTTTGAGAAATCACGCCCTTGGGTTTGAAATAGGCATTCAGTACACCCACCAAAGCACAACCTTGGCCCGGGAAGTCCTGTAAATCGAGTAATTGAAAACCACCATAGTCTTTGGTTCGAAGAGCTGACTCAATTTCCTCACGATAGCAGAGAGCAGCCAAAGCGCCCGAAGCTTTAAAATATTTATGGCTCAAATCACCCAAACCCGCTTTATCCAAACGCTTTTGATACTCTATAAAGTTATTCAAGGTGGTTACCCCCGTATAAAGATGAATCTCTGATGTATCTGGATACATCTGATATTGCCCCGTTTCATGACCAATCACAGGAATTGTAGAGTGTGAATTTCCAGCAGAGAAATCATAGTCTGTACCCCGAAGATAGTTGTTCATATGACCAAACTTAGATTGTGGGAAAGAAGCACGGACCTCATAGCCTTCACAGTCCGTGTATACGCCCGCTCCATATCTTCCACCTGTGAGTGTGCTAGACCAGTAATCATCCCCCTCTTGCTGTTGGGGTCTGGTCAGGAAATTGTTACTACCTGCTGCATAAAGTTTACGAGGGTCATGAGCACGAAAACCCGTGATGATTTTTTGCAACTCTTGCCGATCGCCACCTAGTTCATTGCCAATTTCGAACATAACGAACGAGGCGTGGTTACCAAACTGATCAAGCAGTCTTCTGCCCTCTCCTATTAAATAAGTAGTAGTGTTGTCATAAACTTCCAGTTTCTGCTCCACATCTCCCTGAACGACTTTCGCCTTACGACCTACGCTGCCCCAATGAGGAAGTTCAGGGAGCATATAGATACCTACAATGTCGCAAGCAGTGAAGCAAGCTTCCGGTGGGCACCAAGTGTGGCAACGGATGTGGTTGATTCCCCAATCTTTAAGTAATCGTAGAATCTTAACCCATTCATCTACATTCATAGGAGCATAACCTTGGTGAGGAAAGACTTGTCCATCGTGTTTTCCACGCAGAAAGGTTGGAGTCCCATTAATGGTAAACTGTTTACCATTTGTGGCAAATTTACGCATGCCGAAGTTTAGTTGACGATGATCAGCCATCACATCCTCACCGCTCTTAAGCTCACTACTCATCGTCAATTTATAGAGTGCCGGATTCCATTCGCTCCACAAGTGCACATCTTGTCCCATGGGATAAATAAATTCACGCACCGTATCAGTGTTCGACACCCCTTTAACGTGAAAAGTTTTCTCTGGAATCGTATGTTTCTGACTACCTGCATTCCAGAGGTTGGCGCATAAACGAACTGTACCTTCCCACTGTCTGTCAGTCACACCATCAAAGACACATTTCACCTTCACTGTCTTCGTGTCAATATCGGGATAAAGTTGTACTTGATCTACCCAAATATCCTCATAAGCACAGAGTTGAATCTTACCGAGCATACCATTCCAGTTGGTGGCAGTACCATCGTTGGACTGATGGCCTATGGATACAGGCGGCAATAATTTCTTATCATTTCCATTATAAATACGCACAGTCAGTTTATGTTTACCTGGAACCGCCTCATTGGACAGCAAAAATTTCTGTTCACAGATATAAGTGGAGTCACAGCCGATGTATTGTCCATCAAACCAGACCATTGACCCCTTAGCGCGCTCAATTGAGAACATCACACGTTTCCCTCTCCAATTTTCTGGAATAGTCACCTCTTTTTCATACCAAGCATATCCACGGTAGGCATACTTACGCTTCGACTCCGGTCGCCCCTTTTTGGCCTCATCAGTAGTACCTGGAAGCGACATACTATCCCATTGCGAATAGTATTTATACCATTCATTCTGCAATCCTTGATTGTTATAGTCTAAGGCCAATCTCCACTGACCAGACAGGTCAATGTTGTCGCCTCCCGTAGTTGTTTGTGCCTTGCACATCAGACTAAAAGCCAACAAACCACAGCAAACATATAGTTTAAGCTGTTTCATGTTATAGATTTTAATAAATTCTTTAATTTTCATGGTTCTATGCTATTTTTATATTCAGCGTGTACAAAAATATGAAATTCCATCATTAGTGTCGTCTTTATTCCGAGAACATCCATTGTCTCTGATAAATAATGTAGAAAACTTTCTAATTTTATTCGACAATAATTATACCACCCAACGGTTGCAAGGTAACTTTCGCATTGCCACTCTTGTCTATTTTCAGACTTGTCAATTCGGAGGCATAACTGTCAACATTCTCTTTGTCTTCTTGCTTTATGATACGGCGCGGCTTGTCAACATAATACTTTACTATCTTTCCGGCAAGCATCGGGAGATTTACGGTCAAGGTCATGGGATGGTCTGTGCCATTCAGTCCCCCTATATACCAATGTCCATCATGCTTGCGGGCTATGATACAATACTTTGTGGGATATCCGTCAATGAATTGCGTCTCCTGCCAAGTGGTAGGGATATTGCGCGCAAAATCCAGAACATGCTGTGGCATATCTTCAAGGTTATTTGGCATTATAGCGACACAGTTTACGTTAGTCTGGTTGGTGATTGCTGTAGCCAATTCAAAGATATCCGACGTGTATCTCGGATGCCGACTCTTATTGTTCTTGCTGAAACGCTTATTCATAAACACTCCTCCCCAGTCGAAGCTGGCAACAGCATTTCGGCAAAAAGGATGCAGCGTCATATCAAAACCTTCTGAACGTGAAAACCTATTGGTGAAATTCATGTTCTCTGAGGCAAGAGCCGCCTCACTTGCCACAAAATTGGGATAAAGTCTTTCCCAACCTCTTGGAAGAGTGCAGCCATGGAATATAACCTGCAAGCCGTATTCATTGGCATCGCTCAGTATCTCTTCATAAAGCTGCATCGTCTGCTGCTTGTCACCGCCAAAGAAATCAACCTTAATACCTTTCACGCCAATCTTCTGCATCCATTTCATATCACGCTTGCGGGCTATGCAGTTATTCATCACACCGTGTGGACCTTGTGGAGCGTCGTTCACCGCTCCATTGCTGTTATACCAAAGCAGTAGCTCCACATTCTTGCCTTTCGCATATTTTGCCAGACGTTCAATGCCCTCATAGCCAATGCGTGAATCCCATAAAGCGTCAACGAGAATATACTCATATCCCATCACTGATGCAAGGTCGACAAATTTCACCTGATCGTCCCAGTTCATCGAACTGTCTCCCCAAAGAATCCAGCTCCAAGTATATCGTCCTGGTTTATAATCATACTTTGTTTCATAAAGTGGGTCAAGGACATCAAATTGAACCGTTGTCTCAACAATCGGCTTCAGAGAATTTCCCACCGTAATGGTACGCCATGGTGTTGCTGACGGAACAGGTACCGCCGGTGTTACGCTTCCTATTCCATTGTTCTCGCCTTCTTGTGGGAACAGCAGGCTATATCCCGTTTCTTGATTGTAATCACTCAATCGTGAGCCGCAATAATTGCTTGTCACTCCAGTTTCGCTCACCAACGCCCAATAGTTGATATCTCCATCCGGGATGCGAAACAGGCAAGGGAATGTGAATCCTTGCTTACTGTTTGATTTGCGCTGTGCCACAGGAACATCTGCTTCGTAGGTTTCCTCGTAAGATGGTTTTGTTCTAGCAAAACCAACCATTGGTAGGCTCTGCTGGCAGAGGAAACTTGTGGCAGCTTCTGCCAGTCGGAAAGACGTCGTTTCTTTAAGAATGACGGCACTCAGCGGAATACCTTTCTCATTGTTGGGCTTTTGAAGCTCGTAGCGGAAAGCCACGCTATTGTTGGCCACACAGAAAGCGACAGTCATGCAATGTCCATCCTTGTTCTCAAAAATAAGATCCATCTTATTTGATACGTAATGAAATTTATTCTGCTTGGTGTTAATCATATAGTAGTCTTTCACTACATTATCCTCACGCTGTACATCTTTCAATTTCAAGTTTTTCGAGAAATCGGCATAATTGGCAACAAGACCTAAACGGGACTCTGTCAGCACAAACTTTCCGTCGTAACTCACAGAATATACCGGCATACCATTTTTGTTGTTTACACATACGTTCAATCTGCCGTCGGGTGAAACGACAGTGTCGTCGGCCATAACAGTTACCGCTATCACGAACATAAGAAAAGATAAGTTTATTCGCTTCATATCAAGAATAATAAGTAAGTTGTAAAAATTAAATTATACTAAGCCGCATGGGTAAAATTGATAATGAGTTCATCCCCGACTGCCGCCAATGCTCTGTTTGTAGCATAGAACAGGGAGTCCGTGGATACATAGTCCGCCTGTCTGAGCCATTTACCTTTGAGTATGCGCCACAGCGTCTCGACTATGTTGAGATGTGCGATCTTGTACGCATAGAGCTGCGGCGAGGGCTTTCCCTTGGAACGTTTTCTTATACGTCTATATCTCGTGCCAATGCGGATAAAAAAGCTCGGAACGTACTCTCGCTCGCTTCCTTTCCGGAGGCCTGCTGCCAGGATTCCTTGGCTTTCTTCACGCTCTGCCTGCTCTGCTCGATGGCTTTGCGAACCGCTTCTTTGTCCAAGCAGTCCATTATTGGCTTTCGCCCACGTCCTGGACGTGTTTCCAAACCTGCAATTCCTTCTGACTCGAAGCGTTTCACCCAAGCATTTACAGATACAAGTGTCATTTCCGTTTGCGAGCCGACATCCTCTGATTTCAGATCCTGTGATTTCAAAAGAATTGCGCGGCAAGGCATACGGTATGTATGGCTCTTGCCAGCACGGAAACCTTTTTCCAATTCCAGACGTTGCGCCTCTGTCAATTGGAAAACTTTGATCTTTGCGATAGCTATATGTATTTATGAGGTTACGCAAAGCCATGAAAAATATTCGATTTAAACTAATTTTCAACATCTACTTATAGATTTTAATAAATACTTTAATTCATAGGTTCTATACTTATATTTATATTCAGTGTGTGCAAAAATATGAAATCCTATCATTAGTGTCATCTTTATTCCGAGAATGTCCAATAGTCAAAAAACATGATGTCTTTCAGAGCTTTGCCGCGACATACAAAATAGATGTCTTTCACACCGTTTACTGGCGCTATCTCTGTATCTAATACTTTATTCCCATTGTTGGTTTAGCAGGCGCAGGCTGTAAATAGGTCCGGCAGTAGTACCCTTCTGCGACTTGAATGTGACACTCACTTGCTGTTTGCCTTTGAGCATCTGAGTAGGTATGGGGTACTCTACAGTCATAAACTTGTCAGAGTTCCATTTGTTTTGCAGATTTTCGTTGGTGAGGAGCTGATCGTTAATAAGGATGGAGAACCGACAGTTACCGTTTTCATTTCCCCAGTAAGTGACACAGAGCGAAAGGGTGGCCTTGCCGTTGGTAGATAACTCATAGGTAAAATATCCATCGTTATTGGCTTTGCGCCATGCGGCTCCATGAGTATTGCCTGTACCAGATCGGTTGCTCTTCACATTGTGGTCAATCTCCGGCTGTTGCTCACCACAGGTCACCATATCCACCGTTCTTGCGTCTAGTTGCAATCGCTTCTTTTCTGCATCCTTCTTCTCCGCTTGATAGCTGCGGTATTGGCTGTCGGACATTGATAACCAATATATCATATATCGGCAGTCGTGGAGAGAGGCGAAAGGCTGAAGCTCAAGCTCGGCATACTTATCCTCAAAAAGACCCGGCACAGTGAATGTACATGGCTTGCCTGCCACGGGTTTCATCTGACTTAGTTTCTGAAGAATTTTCTCTCTGTCACCGATAATCATCGGTGTGTCGAACAGAGATACTAACGGACCGTGAGCTATGTGCCCCCAACGGTGGTCGCTGGCAACAAGACCGTTGAGGTTTTCTTTCCCAACGTTAGCTCCCAGGAGTATTGGTCCACGCATAATGGCTATGTATTCGGGATGATGCTTCAATTCTTCAATACGTATATTCATCGGCATCTGCACCTCCACAACATCGCCGTTCTTCCACTTTCTGTTAATCGTATAATAGCTGTTGGCAGCGGTTGTTGTCTCAATACTTTTCCCGTTGACGGTGATAATTACCTTACCATCGCCCACCCAGCCCGGCTTACGTACGAACAATGGAAATTTCGTGCTTTTCTTCGCTGTGATGGTGAGACACGTTTTGCCTTCATTAGGAAACGAAGTAGTCTGTGTTAGACTGATCCTCCGCTTCTTCCATTCGAGTCGCGAGGAGATGAAGAGGTTGACATAGAGCGAATCTCCAGTGTGGGCGTAAATAAACTCGCCATACTTACCATGGTTTTCCATACCGGTACCCACGCAACACCACATCGCCTCGTTAGGAGCGGAGTAAACACGGTAGTGGGCGGGACGAGCGGGAGTGAAATAGACATATCCGCCGTGAACAGGATGCTGGGTGGAAAGAATGTGGTTGAACAAGGCGCGTTCATAAAAATCGGCATAAGCTGCTTTAGGATCCTTTCTGAATAATCCTTCAGTGAGCCGAAGCATATTGTAGGTGTTGCATGACTCCGGTCCCTCGCGGTCATCTACATAACTCAGATAATCAGCATCGTCAGGGAAATGTTCGCGACGGCTGTTGCCGCCGAAAGCGAGTGATCGGTTGGCTGTGACCGTCTGCCAAAAGAAATAGGCCGCACGAGTGTAGTCTACCGCATCGCCGCTGCGCTTCGCTTGGACACTCAGTTCTGCTACACGCTGATAGCCGACAGCTTTCGGCACCTGGGTGTTGGCGTGCTTATTGTCGAGATTATCTTTTCCGTCACGCATGCTCTCAAACAGCCATTTATGAGAAAATCGCTTCGCCGCATCGAGATATTTCGTGTCGCCCGAGATTTGATATGCATCGGCAAACACTTCGTTCATACCGCCAAACTCATTGTTAAGCATCTGCTCCATCTGTTCATCGTTGAGACCGCTAATTACACCGATTCCCCAGTCACAGTAATCCAAGAACATCTTCTTTGCCAATTCACTATCGGCATAGAGCCATGCATCGCGTAGTCCGGCATAGAGTTTGTGGAGATTGTACCAAGGAGCCCAATATTTCCATATTATGCCAACATTTCCTTTCTTTATCTCCTTCCATCCCGCCTTACCATTGGGAATACCGCCAATGTATCCGTCACCATTGGCTTGCTGGCATTTGTACAGTTCGCTGAGCATATATTCCATCCTCCGCTTGAACTCCTCGCCATCTCCGGCTCTGTAGTTCATCGCCATGGCGGAGAGATAGTGACCAGCCACATGGCCATCCAGCCCCGGCCAGTTGGGGAATTTTTCAGCTTTAGGTTTCAATCCGGCCTCGATGAGGAACGGAGCCAATAGTCTGTCAACGTCATATTCCAGTAGTACGCTGCGGTTGAGATCTTGGGCATGTTTAAATGGTCCGTCAAGCAGTTGCACATCACTCAGCGGAAAGAGTTCGGGATAGAGTTTGTCCTGAGCATGGGTCATGCTGACGAAAGCCGGACAAAGGCAGAGAACGGTTGTTATCAGTTTCTTGTTAATCATATTATTATAATGTTATTGTTTTTTCTCATTATTGTTTTTTTCCCAAAATACTTCACTGCCTTCTGCTGTCCGTCGGGGAACATCACTATGAACGTCCGGTTTTCGGGCATTCCCTTATACTGTCCTTCACGCTTGGCGATGGTGAGCTGCTGCTTGGACTCACTCCACGTGAACTGGATGAGGGAGCGTTCGCCGCGCTCGCAGTTGTAGGTTTCTCCATCATCTTCGTAGAATGAGAAGGTGCAGTCTCTGCCAGGATAGATGCGAATGGTAAGCGGAGCGGCTGACTTGTCGGCGGCATAACGCTTGCCTTGAGCCATAAGGATAATGGAGCCGGATCGGACGAAGACGGGCATCGTCTCAATGCTCTCAGTGGTTGTCACAGATGTGCCGCCGGAGTAACGCTTGCCGGTGCGGAAGTCATACCAGTCGGAGGACTTAGGGAGATAAGTCGTCCAGCTATTGACGTTTGGCTCAACTATTGGAGAAACAAGCAACGACGAGCCAAACATATATTCGTACTTCTGTTGCAGCGCATGCTCATCATCGGGGAAGTCCATCACCAACGGTCGCATAATGGTGTAACCTTCGTTGGTGACGCGAGCGGCATTGCTATAAATGTAAGGCATGAGCGAATAACGAAGGGTGATGTATTTTCGAGCTACCCTCTCCACCAGCTCGCCGTAACGCCATGGCTCGGTGTCGCTCATATATCCGTGCACTCGCATCAGCGGCAGAAATGCTCCCACCTGAAGCCAGCGCAGAAACATCTCGTGATACTCCGGGCTTTCGTATTGGTTCCACGGACGGAAAAATCCTCCCGCATCAAAAGCCACCAAGGCAGTCCGGCTGCCATCTGTCCTAGTCCGCCCGCTATTTGTCGGCGCAGAGTCTCCCAATCGTGACCAACGTCGCCCGACCATGTAGCAGCGGCATAACGCTGTAGTCCGGGAAATCCGCTACGAGTGAGTATCATCACTCGCTTCTCGGGAGCATCCTTTCTCAGTCCGGTGAACACAGTGCGGTTGACAAACATCGGGAACGCATTACGGTACACCTCACCCGGCCACTGCTGGTTGTTTATCCGCCGTCCCTGCAGGTCATCGTTCTCTGGTTCAGTGGCGTCCTGCCACCATGCATCGATACCGTATGGTTTGAGCAGTCCGTTACTGAAATTCGCCCAGTAGTAGTCGGCAGCCTTGGAATTGAAGAAGTCCACCCAGTCTATTCCTGGCAACAGATATCCCAGCTCTTTTGCTTTCGCTCCGACAGCCGATTCCTCGTCCACTTTCGCCCAAACGGAAATCATCAATCGGATATTCTCATTGTGCAACTCCCTCACCATTTGTGCCGGATCGGGATAATTCTCTTCATCAAATCGCATGGCGTTCCAACCGTATTTTCCCCAGTATTGCCAGTCCTGTACAATCATGTCGATAGGGATGTCGCGCTTACGAAATTCCTTGGCATTCTCCAGCAACTCCTGCTGCGTCTTGTATCGCTCGCGGCAGTGGATGTAGCCCATCGCCCATAACGGCATCATCGGAGCATTGCCCGAGAGCTGTCGGTAACTGGCTATCACCTCATCGGGACTGCCTGCGAACACCGTGTAGTCGATGCCGGTGGATACTGGCGATCGCAATTCCGTTTCATTGATGTTCTTTCTCCAGTATACAGTAGGCTTGTCGCGCTTCTCACCCTCGACCACCACCTTGTGACGACCTTCGTGAGTCGGGTCATGAAAGATGTTGTGGGCGGCAGCCACAGATTGTTGATATCCACCATAGTCTTGCCGTCTATAATTACCTTATGTTTGCGTGCCATCCTCTGGCCAACATCCATCAGTATGGAATATTCTCCTGTTTCCGCCACCTCTATCTCCGCCTCAAAAGCGTTGATGTTGCGCGTCTCTTTCTTGTTGCCTTTGGTGGAGGTGACATCGACGGTGATTGTCTTGCCCATGCATTCCACAGGATTCAGAACCTTAGACTGAGAGGCGGGATTGAACTCCGTGAGACCGTAGTTGTTCCACAGCAGAGCGTAGCCTTTGTTCGACAAAACGAACGGGATGGAAATCTGGGTATTCACCTGAGTGAGCCGACGAGAAAGACCGCGCACATTGACATATCCATCCTGAAACTGTCCCGTACCGAAAAGATATTCGTCTGCAGGCGAGAAGAATCGCTGAGCGACAGCGGTGGTTGCTTCTCCTTGCACCTCCGATTCTCTCATTGTTCGTCCGTGGGAGATTTCTTTGAGCAACACCTTCCCCTTCGCATCGGTGAATGCAATGGCATCGGTGGCAGCGTCATATACGGCCGTCATATTCTTAACTTTCAACGTAGTCGTGCCACCACGTTCACAGACAGAATATTTCACGTTTTCCACTTTGTTCACATATATCAGTTCATCGGGCTGCACACCAACCGAGCCGGCCACTTGTATTCTGATTGCGTTGTCGTTCATCGGAAGCATTACGATATTTCCGCCCTCACGTTTTATCTCCACCTTATTGGCGGCAGCATCAACCGGCATTGCCGAGCCGAGAAGACATAGCAGAAATATATTCTTTATTTTCATAGTGCTTAATAATAAACTGTTATTTCGTATTCTTTTTGATTGCGGAATATCGTCTTTATGCCCCCGCTTACTTCCTCGATTTTATTATCACCTCGCCAGCCTGCAATCCGTTACTTTCGGCTTTCACTCGGATTGTTCCCGTCTCGCCTTTCTTTGTCCGTACTATTGCGAGCGCCATTCCGTTAAACGCCTTGCGCTGCGGTGACTGAAACGACTCAAACGACGTGGCGTCACCATTGTCGGTGGCGATGATTTCAGCAGGTCCCTCCACAGAGAACTTCACCGTCGCATCGCTTCGTGGCACAAGTGTACCCTGCGCATCGCAGACCTTCAGCGTGATGAAAGCGAGATCCTTGCCATCACATGTTATCTTGTTGCGATCAGCAGAGAGTTGCAGAGTGGCAGCTTCCAATGCTGTGCGCTGCACAGCCGGCGCCCACCCCTTGCGTCCTTATATGCAACCACCTTTATCTCGCCCGGCTCGTACGCCACGTCATGCCACACCAGTCGATAATCTTGTCGCGCCACCTTCTTCTTGCGTCCGAGGCTCTTGCCGTTTAGGAACAGCTCCGCCTCATCCCCCGATGTATATACATGCACCGGAACTTTTTGCCCCACTCTCTCTGGCCAAGTCCAGTGAGGCAGGATGTGAGCCATCGGATAGTCAGGCCGCCAGTGCGACTGATAGAGATAATATCGGTCTTTCGGAAATCCCGCCAAGTCCACAATGCCGAAGTAACTGCTGCGTGATGGCGGAGTCTTTTTTCTCAGTTCCTCCAGTTCCTTAGCCACCTCAGCCTGCTTCGCCTTGTCATGGCGATAGTTGGTCAATACCGTCTCGTCAGAATTATACGGCGTAGGCTCACCCAAATAGTCAAATCCCGTCCACACAAACTCACCCATCAGGTGAGGCTTCTCCTCAAACATGCGGAACATAGCGTCGGGCGGACACATCCATCCCGTGTTCAGCTGTCCCTTGTGACGGTAGTCGTAAGACGAAATCTGATAGTTCTGCAATGCATCGCGATCGTAATTAAAAGTGTAAAAACCACGAGTGCTTACCTGTGACGAAGTCTCTGCGCACAGTGTCGGCATATCCTTGTATCGTGGGTCTTTCTCAAATCGCTCCTGCCCGCCGTAGAAATAGTTTATTCCCATCACGTCGAGCGACAGCGGTGCTCCCACGTCACGCGCTCCGTCAGGGTCGTTATATCCCGCAGTCAGCGGACGGGTCGAATCTTCGCGGCGGGCGATGTCGGCAAGGTGTTTCGTTATCTCCACCCCGCGCTGCTCTATCACCTCGTTGCCTATCGACCACAGCACGACACATGGATGGTTGCGGTCTCGATGTATCATCGCCTTCAAATCCTTTTCATGCCACTGCTCATACATACGGGCGTAATCACTTTTACGCTTGCCTGCCGCCCATGCGTCGAAGGCTTCGTCCATCACGAGAAATCCCATCTTGTCTGCCAAATGCAAAAACTCCGGAGCCGGCGGATTATGCGAGCATCGTAGAGCGTTGTCCCCCATCTCGCGCAGTATGCGGAACTGTCGTTTCAGCGCACTCAGATTAAACGCTGCGCCCAGAGCCCCAAGGTCGTGGTGGTTGCACGTGCCCTTTATCACCGTCACCTTTCCGTTGAGTTTAAACCCGTCGCGAGCCGTAAACTCAATGGTACGCACGCCAAAGGCGGTGCGGTATTCGTCAATCAGCTTTCCGTCTGTATATAATCGTGTGACAGCCGCATAGCGGTTGGGCGAGTCCACTTCCCATAACTTGGGACTCTTTATCTCGCCTCCGATGTTCACTTTCATGCTGCCGTTAGCTCTCACCGCCACTTCTTTATTCTCCAATCGTGCCGCCCTGCCACGCAGACGGTCATCAGCATCCAAAACATATATGCTTGTTTCCACACTGACAGTCTTCACCACCGATGTATGGTTTTCTATTGTTGTCTCTACATTCACCTTCGCCGCAACGGTGCTCACCTCAGGAGTAGTCACGAATGTCCCCCAATGCCCGACATGCACCTGTTCGGTCTTCGTCAACCATACGTTGCGGTAGATTCCCGCTCCCGAATACCAGCGAGAGTCAAACTTCTCTGTGTTCAATTTCACGGCTATAAGATTGTCTTCGCCGAACTTCACGTATGGCGTAAGGTCGAAACGGAATGAATTGTATCCATACGGCCATTCGCCCACGAACGTCCCATTCACCCATACCTCGGTATAACACATCGCACCATCAAAGTCAATATATATCCTCCGTCCTGCATCGCTCTTGTCTAAAGTGAAATTCTTCCTATACCATCCGATGGCCTTGTAAGGCAGTTTTCCCATCTCTCCCGCCAGTTCTATACGGAACGGTCCTTCGATAGCCCAATCGTGTGGCAACTCCAATTTCCTCCATCGACTGTCATCAAAAGCCGGCTTTTCCAGTCCCTTAGGTTCATCAATTCGCCCTCCATCAGGCTGTAGGCCATAGCGGCAGAAACGCCAGTTGTCATTAAAACTCTCGCAAGCCGGTTGTCCGTTGCGTGTCAGTGTCTTGTTCGTTGCGACCGCATCAGTGCCAACCAGCAGCATAATTGCCATAAATAGCAATTTGAAATAAAAAAATCTTCTCATATTTTCTTATATCGTTAACTTCACTTGTTATAGCTTTATAGCGATTTTCTTGCCATTGTAATCTACCGTCTTTTGTTTACTATCCGGCAACGTCACCCTGAATGTTTTCTTAGCAGTCATGCCACGGAATGAACCTCGGCGGTTGTGTATCGTGAGCGTGCGTGTGCGGTTGTTCCATGTCATGGGAATCTCGCTGTATTTGCCCTGTTCATAGTCATAGCCGTCACCACGATCTTCATATAGCGTAAACTCGGCATTAGCTCCGGGATAAACACGTATCTCAAGATTATCCCACACCTTCTCGCCACTATACTGTACATCAGGGCCTATCGGCAATATCGAACCACCACGGATGAAGAAAGGAATCTCGCTGAACGGAATCTCAAGTTTCACGTCCTGACCTCCATCGTATACCTTGTCGTTATGGAAATAATACCATCGGCTGCCGGCGGGCAGATAGACTGTATGCTCCGAGGGATGGCTGAAATCCACATTTTCCATTGCATTCATTTGGGTCCTCCCCGTATTTTTGTCCCATCCCGCATTAGCATCGGCATCGTGGCGAACAACCTCCGGCGTGTACTGCGCATTGAGTATAGGAGTGGCAAGGATGGCGCGACCGAACATATACTCATCGTTGAGACTCTTAGCCTTTGTGTCAGTAGGGAAGTCCATCACCAAGGCACGCATAAACGTATCACGCCGCTTACTCACGCTCCATGACGTGCTATAAACATAAGGCAAGAGACGATAACGCAACTTTATCGCTCCTAGGAGGGCATCATAAACAGGTTCGCCTGCCTTACCATAATAATACAACTCGCGAGGTACGTCTGCACCATGACTGCGCATCATTGGAGTAAACACTCCCTGCTGTGTCCAACGGGCATAAAGCTCATGATAGGCGGGATTCTCGTAGGCAGGCTTACCTTTCCACGAACGGTTGTATGAACCGGCGAAAAATCCACCGAGGTCAGAATTAAAATTAGGATTGCCGGTAAGTGAAAAATTCAACCCTGCGGGAACCTGCTTTCTAAGCATATCCCATGTAGACACTACATCGCCGCTCCACACATTAGCACCATAACGCTGCTGACCAAAGGTGCATGAACGAGTAAGTATAAACACACGTGAACTGTCGCTCTCAGCACGCTGATGGTCGTACACACCGCCAACGGTCATCAGCGGAAAGGCGCACAACACACTGCGATAGCGCCCATACCTGTCTGTCGGTCGAAATCCGCTGGTTGCCAATTGAAGTGGTCAGGTTCTGTACTGTCCATCCACCAGCCGTCCATTCCAAGATCGTAGATGCGCTTCAGATTCTCCCAATATATATCACGAGCTTCCGAAGAATAGCAGTTATACACCCTTACACCACTCGGATAATCCTGACGTGGAGGCCACTGATGACTGATGCCCGACTGCGGCCATGTCTTTATGTCAAACAACAGTCCTTTCTCATCAAGCTGGCGGTAAGGCTTCGCATCGGTCCAAACGACGACCAAATAGAAATCATACATTTAGCATTCTGTGCATGGACCTCGTCAATCATCGCCTTAGGATTTGGAAACGACTCGCTCATAAACTCCATAGCGTTCCACAGATAGTTGTTTCCCCAATACTGCCAGTCCTGAATCATACAGTCTATCGGTACTCCATCCTTACGATAACGATGAAGCACATCAAGCAATTCCTGCTGACTTTTATATCTCTCACGGCTCTGCATAAATCCATACGACCACAGTGGCAGCATTGGTACATCGCCCGGAAGTTCACGAACGCCCGACACCACTCCATCGGCATTACCTCCATATATAAAATAATAGTCTACGGCATCGCCCACTTCCGACGAGAAAGCAACTTCAGTGCCTTTATCAGAAATATTTGTAGGCGAATAATTATCCCAATATATTCCGTATCCTTTTTCCGACTGGAAGAACAGCACACCGTCCTCTGTATTTCCCGGTCGCAACTGTCTGTTTACTCCCCGCTGTGACATCTTTCCGTTTTGCAATATGCCGAGACCATATATAGCCTCGTCTTTCTCTAACCTGAATCCCTGCTTCACTTTCCACGACTTACGCCCAGCGTCATCTACCGAAGTGAACACTGCTTCCGATGCTTCCCTAACAATCTCTGCACGCTTCGCCATGCGATAAACAATCTCACCACTGTGTTTTGCCACTGCAATCTGTATGCGGCTGTCCGAGAGGAACAGTGTGTCCTGCGTCTCCTTTACCTTGACTTTAATGTCCTTCGGAGCGGCAGTCACTGCGAGGCTTTTCCTTACAAACTCCGCCGTAGTAGGTGTCTTCACCACTCGCACCACACCGTCGGCATACCATTCCACCTTGACTTGTCCTTGCCCCACTTTCACTGTATAAGTGGCCGCTTCACTTGTCCCTGCCAGCAAACAGAGTAAAAAACAAAATTTTCTCATATTTATTTTTCATTAATTCGTTATGATATCAAATTCCGAATATCCCGCCACATTGTCATTACTACTGTTCGCCTTGGCTCTCAGCCTCACATAACGGGCTTTCACCGGGGCGAACTCCACGGTATGCCACGCTGCGGGGTTATTGCGGATGTTAGAGAATTCGCCTTCAGTCACTTTCCGCCAGTTACTGCCGTTGTCAGATACGTAAAATTCATAAAATGTGATGAAGCCTGAGGCGAAAAGGGCGCTTTGGTCGGGCAGATAGCGGAAGCCGCGCATCTCCACTTTCTCGCCGAGGTCAATCGTCAAGTCAGCAGGCATCGCTCCGCGCTGATGCCAGTTGCTGCCGTGATTACCGTCAATAGCCCATACTGCATTACGGTCGGCAGAGATTACTGCCCACTTCTTGTGTGAGATATCAAATGACTCCGCACTTATGGCACTCTCCCTGCCAGTTGTTTCATCGACGGAAATCGCTTTTACGCTTACCCTACCCTCTGTCGGTACAGGACCAGTGTATCGCCGCGACGAACGTGTGGGTACCGTTCCATCAAGCGTGTAGAATACCGCCGACTCATGGTCTGATGGAATGATCACCACCTCGCCATCCTTACCTCTCGTCACTGCCGGAGCATGGAGAATCTGCGGAGCATTGTATAACTCTACATTAGATAAAAGTGGCGTGCCATCGCTGTCATCTATGCTGATGCGCAGCGCATCCGCCTTCACCGTGCCAAATCTCAGTATTCGCTTATATCCGATGGTCGTCTCGCGAGCCAATTCCTTCCACTCTTGCTTAGGCAAATGTCCGTCAACGGCTGCATTGCTGACAAGAGCTTCTACCTTGAATGATTTCACTCTCTGTCCCAGCTGTATATACTCCTGAATGAGCAGTCTGTTTACAGTTGTCGGTCTCTTGAACTTCAGAGTGATGGCGACGGGTTTCTTACCGTCTGCTGCCGTCCAATAAGTGTCGGCCTTGCCATCGATGGCTTTTGCCGCGCTGTATTTTGAACTAAGCTCGCTGTCGGCTGTCGCCTTTGTCTTTCGTGCAAGATTATCTGCAAAGGTCTGGTCGAGCGTTACCTTCAGTTCCTTCATTGCTTTGACATCGTTCTCATGAATGAGTCCGCGGCGGTCTATTGGAAAGTTGAGTAGCCATGTAGCGTTGCGCCCCACGGAATTATAGTATATGTTGAGCAGTTGCGACAGTGACTTTACTTTTGAGTCCTCATACGTATGGTAAAACCATCCAGGACGTATCGACACGTTCACCTCGCCCGGTACCCAGTCCGTTCCCATCTCTCGTCCAAAACGCAGCACATCCGTATCTGCTGTACCCGGCACAAACTCATGAGCGTCAAATCGGCTCCAGTTGGTTTCACCTATAGAACCTCCCTCATTACCGCACCAGCGGATGTCAGGTCCTGCCTCGTTCCATATTATCGCATTCGGTTGTAGCTTGCGTATCAGCTCTATTGTTCCCGGCCAATCGTAATATGTCGCACGGTCTATCACGCGATTCTCCCTCGCTCCACCGTAATATCCCCATCCACCGTTGGCCCCGTCGAACCATACTTCAAACACGTCGCCATAATTGGTCAATAGCTCCGTCAACTGGTTGCGGAAGTATTCCACGTAAGAGGGGCGTCCATAATCGGCTCGGTTTCGATCCCACGGCGAGAGATACACTCCGAACTTCAATCCGAACTCCCGACAAGCATCCGACAGTTCCCTTACCAAATCGCCCCGTCCCTCGCGCCATGGCGAGTTCTTCACCGAGTATTCGGTATACTTCGACGGCCACAGGCAGAATCCGTCGTGATGTTTCGCCGTAAGTATCACCCCCTTCAGCCCCGACTCCTTGCATACCCGCGCCCACTGTCGGCAATCTAACTCCGTGGGGTTAAAGAGTTTCGGATCGTTACTTCCGTCACCCCACTCCTGGTCGGTATAAGTGTTTATCGAGAAATGGATGAAGGCATACTGCTCCATCCGCTGCCACTCCAATTGCATGGTGTTGGGAACAGGGCCTACAGCTTCCAATCCGCTCTGGGCATACACACTTCCGCTCGCTATAGCCATCATAGCGATGGCGGTCAATAAGAAAACTTTCCTGCGTATCATTCTTTTTATAGTTTTTGATAACTATTTACTTCTCACTGCGAAGTACTTCACCACACCCTTATAGCAGCATTCTACCATGCCATCCTTAGAAGCAGAGGGCTGAGTTATCTTTATGCTCACCTCGGGTGATGTAGCTTTCGCTGTAATTACCGGATTTCGAGAAGTGTCCGTTGCATCAACTTGCACCAAATAATGATTATACCCAGTAATACCATTTTCAGCCGTTGAACGCACTGGATACTTCGGCATTTCAGCCGCTTTACCATCCACATAGATTTGTACTTCAGGAGCGATGTGGCGAATCAGTTTCTGATATTTACTGCCAAACCCTAGACCGATGAAATCATAAAGTGCTGTATGAGGTTTCCCTTCAGCCACCAAATAGATAGCATGCTTGCCCTTCAAACCATCCACATAAGAAGAGACATCCAATGTAAACTCTTGTATAGAAGGGCAGAACCGGCAGGCACCTCTATCTCACCCAGTTTGCGTCCTTTCCATGCAGCGTTGTCCCAAGGACCATCTATCCACACACTCACCTTGAAGCCATCCTTCACCAAAGGAGCCAAGAAGATACTGAGCTTAGTCTGATTTCCTTTGCGAGTACCCGCAAAAGCCTTGAGTCCCAATTTATCTTTTTTGAGCCCACCAAATCCAAAATACTTATAACCAATGACATCACCATGTTTCACGTTGGTACAAGGAGCATGGTTATCCCAAATATCCCAAGAGTCTTGCATGGTTTGCCCATTACTCAAATAGCAAGCATATCCGGCTGAATAAAATTGGTAAGGGTCCAGACCAAAGATATTAAAGCCCTCAGAGGTCACCTCGGCTCCTCGATAGGAATCACCATTGCTGGCCATTGCACTCCACTCCTTATTTTTAGCATATGGATCAAAAGCCGTAATCACCACTTTTCCACCATCAGCCACCGAACGCTTATCACATTCTATGTTGATGGGAGCCACCATACTCTGACGCGCGTTACCAAAACCACGAGGAGGACGATGATAAAACACATACCATTGCCCATTAATCTGTTCAATGCTGCCATGCGTATTGTGCCCGGCATTGGTTGTCTGCAGAGCATTACCCTCTTTGTTCAATACCGGTGCGCGAGAATCCACCAGCACGCCACCAGCCCTCCATGGTCCCAGCGGAGTATCACCATAAGCATAGCGGAGCGATGAGTTGGTACTACCCAAGCCATAATCAGGACCTGAATAACCACTGTATATCATCAAATACTTATTGCCCACCTTACGGATAGAGGAAGCCTCGAAGAAATTGAATCGCCCCAAGTCTTCCCCCTGATAAATATAAGGAGATTCCTTGTCAGATTCTCTACGCAACTCGCCATAACGGGTACTGGCAGGAATCAATGATTTCACTACCTCCGTACCAGGACGAACTGTACACATGGTGTTTTGGTCAAGCTCAGCTACCGATGATTTTTGAAAGCCCCAATAGGCGTAAGCCCTGAATCCAACCTCATAATCAGGATCCTTGGGATCAGTCACATACTCCACATACACCGATGGGTCAAATCCAATCACGCTACCTTCAGTAGTACGTGTTCCGTCAGCCGTCAGGTTAATGGGCGTAAAAGGACCATCAGGACGACTTCCTTTGGCCACCATCGCCACACGCCCACGACCACAACTATGTGGATACAGGTAATATTCCTTAATTCCATCCTTGCGTTTCACTTCCACAAGGTCAGGGGCAAACATCACATCCCATTTACCATCAACTTTATACGTAAAAATAGGACCTTCATCACGCCAATTCGTCAAATCATCCACGGCAGCAGACCACGCATGGATATCAGCACCACAATAACCCGTAAATCTTACATCATGAGACCCTATGATATATACCCGATATTTACCGGGTTGATCGGGATCTTCAAAGACATGAGGCTCTCCATCAGGCAAATGCTCCCACAGGGGCAGATAAGGATTTGCATTCTGAGCCACTACACACATGGGAACTGTCAAGAACCATGTAATCAATACTACAAATATCGCATTTATTCTTCTCATTGGATTTAATAATAAATTATAGATTGTTCAAAATAAATCTTGTTCACTACAGATAATCGCTCCTATAGCACTAACACCTTCCACCGCCAGACGATACCGTGAAGAAGAATCAGCCGTATAGAAAGATATATGCGCCTCGCCATGTTCGTCTGTTGTTACAGCCGGATTCCAATAGATAGTAGAGCGCAAATCGGGCTTGGTTGATTTGAGTTTTTCGGGAGTATCATAGACCGGAGAGTAAAACTCTACAGACTGCTGATAGCCGATGGGGCGCACTATAGCCATATTATTATTCACCGTATTTTTTTCTACAAAACCTCTACGGGTATTGATAACAATGGCTCCATTGGCACCCCGACCGCCAAAGACAGGTCCCACCGTGGTAGGGGGAGCAAAAAACAAGTCACCCACATCATCAGGTATCAACCGTTCATAATCAAAATTCTCCTCAGGCATATTATCCAATATTACCAATGTAGGCTGTCCGCGATAGGTTACTTCCGAACCTATCACCGCCACACCCGGCAACAGACGAACCATATCAAGCACAGAACTGAAGTTTCCTTTTTCTATGTCTTTCCGTGAAATGACTCTGGACACATTGGCCGAATAATAGGGAGAGTCACCAGCTGTATTACTTTTACGACGGGCCGTGACCAATATTTCACCCAAGTTATACACACGCATTCCATTCTCCAACGTATATTTTTGATCCATTTTCATCACATAATTACGCTCGGCAAGCAGAGGTGTACGTGGCTGTAATAGTTTCAATTGCGGTTGTGCAGGAGAAATGACAGAATCAAGTGTCAAGAAAACACCTGCACTTCCTCGTTTGGATTTAAGTGCTTGAATGATGTATTTGGTACGTTCCGGATATTCCATTTGGTCGAAACTGAAATAACCATCCTTATCCGGGATTGCTACATGAGTACCCAACAATGAATCTCGGATGGCCAAGAGTGTCAGATTAGCATCTTTCAGTCCTTTGAGAAAGCCTTCTACCCTACCCTTCACCACATCGCTGGTTTCAAGCGGATAGGATAGTTTTTCCGTAACATTTCCTTTCACCACTTCAGGGATATTATATCTTCTCCAACCTTGAGTCATCATGAGTAAATCCAACTGATGTGACTGTAATTTATTCCCTTGAAAATAAGAAAGAGGTTGCTCGATATAACCACGTAAATCAGAAGTCAGCAACAAATCGGAAAGGATGTTCTGCGTTGAGTCAGGCTTCACATCATGGCCATCCACCACGGACAAAGAAAAGTTACCTTTCAACGGATGTCCTAACGCATCTTTCAACGTAAGTGCTAAATTCACTTTTTGTCGAGGCTCATAAGCAGGCTTGTCTGTTGCAGCAGTGAGGTCAGCCTTCACATCAGCACGCATATTAAAGACCAGTCGTTCACTGACTATGTTCTTTTTATCATCAATCAGCATCAAATGCGTGATACCGGCAGGAAAGAAACTACGCTCGAATGTAATTTTTGGCTGGTTATAATCCCAAGGGTTTGCATATAAAACCAGCCCTCTGAGCTGCGCTACCAGAGTCAACGGACGTTGCCTAGATTCAGCAGCAGGCTGTAATAAAGACAACCGCAAAAAATCGCCAGTCCAACGAGCAGCCAGTCCGACAGCGTCTTCCTTTGGCTGAGGCAATTCAAAGGTCTGTTTCGCCCCATTCTTAGCCAAACAGTGCGCATAATATTTGCGTCCGGCTTGGTAATTAAGTACAAAAGACCCCATACCCAAATGTACCGATTGTAACAAAGCACATTTTTGACCAAGATCATCCACCACTTCACCTTTCACCTCTATAGACAATCCATCAGCCGCCAAAGCCTTGAAGGCAATACGCTGATTACAACCCACGATAGCAGAACCTCCTTCGGGGAAAAAGCTGACAGCAAAACGAGTGGTATCTGTAGGAAGAGACAGGAAGCGACTGGCTACCTTGTTATTATATACCGTTTGAAGCAGAAAAGTACGTTGTTCATTCACCTCCCACTTACGGAAAGCAAATTTTGCCACACCGTCACGAAACTTTAAGCGAATGCCATCCTCCTCAAGCGTACCTTTCGGAAAGATAGTAGCTTCCTGTGGAACTAACGTATCTGCATATCCTACAGAACTAAAATGAATGACAGTAGCCACACTGCTACCTTGTTCTATCAGCCGGACATGAGGAGTAAGATCTTGCGTAGCCGGCGTAGAGATAAGCACCTGTTTATGAGCGAAATAATCCGTTCCTACATTACGCATAAATTGCGTGTAAGCCCGAAGGGTATAATACCCTTCAGGCAGTTCTTCTTGAACATCAAAATAACCATGGAAATAACCCAAAGAATCGGGCCTCAACTTGATACGCTTCACGAGTTGTGCGGCAGGGTCAATCAACTCTACATACACATAACGACTCGCATTAGCTTGCTTCATCTGTAGCGCATCTACCAGATGGGTTCTAAACCAAATACGCTCACCTGCCAAGTAAGAAGGGCGGTCAGTATGAATGCTCATTTTCTCTTGCGGAAAACCAACCATCTCTTGTCCAAGATAGTAGAATATAGCATCCCGTAAAACCTGTTGCGCGCCAAGTGGTATACAGAGCATGAAGAGAAGCGTAAAAAGTGGAAGCCCTATTCTGTTCATAGTTATCAGTAATTTAATGCTTATAAAAACAATATGTCACGGCTTTCATTTAATAGTCGGTAACAGAACGACTATAAGGTGACTCATCGCCAAAGAGGTAGGCAGGCTTGTAACCACCGTAATCCACTACAATCTTTTCAAACACGGATGAGCTCAAAGCATTTGGCATAGAACTCATGGCCACCGTAGTTGGTGCCAAAGGCTTGCTTCACCCAGTTGGTGAGGCAAGGAGCCTCATCGTTAAAGAAGAGACCACGGTATTTCACGGCAGGTTCGCCAGCGGTATAGTTGCCACGCTCGATGGCGAGATTCTGCTGTTTCACCACAGGTACATCGGCCCACCAATACCAAGGTGATACACCAATCTGTTCCGACAATTCATAGGTTCCATAAATGGTGCCACGACGGTCACTCCCCACTATAACCAAAGCTTCTTCAACATCTTCAAAGGGCTGCTTGACACAGGTAATGAGATACTGTTCATTTTTACCCTGTAGCATCTTGACATCGAGCTTGTCGTTCTTAACAAGTTGCTGAATATACTTACTCTCTAAGCTACCTACCAAGATAAAACGATTCGTGCGAGGTGTAGAAAGCACTTCAGCTTGAGTACCGCTAACACGACGGAAATCCTCAGCCAGATTAGTCACGGCAATGTTGATACCTTTCTGATCGGCCGCATCCATGAGAATGGGCGTAGGTTTAGCATCTTGCAACAGCGTAAAGGCTCCGCTACGCAGCGTATTTGTAGTGATACCTGGGTGGTCGATAGCTAAGACAGGAAAAGCAATTGACATCCAAAGAGCACACAATAGTAATAACTGTTTTCTGTTCATGATTTATTGATTTTATTTTTAGGAAGATAGATTAATTATTAATAGGCATAAATTTAAAATGCCTAAAGGTAGCTTCACCTTCACCACAAACAAAAATGCCTGGTAAGACACTCATAAAGCCACCCAGCGTATTGTTATCAAAACCAGAAACTTCCATTCCCCAAGCATCTCGCTTCCAAGTCTTGCCATCAAGGCTATAACTGCCTGAGATGGAGTTCCGGTCATTTTTTAGCCGAAGCCATACGCGTCGGGTAGCAGGATGTAAGCCGCGACCTGTAGCAACTGTACGACGATAAGAATAGCGCTTAGTTTGACTAATACCAGAGCCTACCATATATTGGTTATTGTACCAAACGACCAATCCTGCAATGGCTTTCCCACTTAATTCTATCTCTACCTCTAATTCATAAGAGTGACAACCAGCCACAAAAAGCAAAGGCGAAGAATGATAAGGACTATCTCCTTTGCCCTTGATAGTAACAGATTCACCATAATTCGAATAGCGACTAGCATCATAATCTTGGTAAAAACGCCATTCTTTTCCAACCCTAAACTCTGATAGATGCTGATACATACTATAATCCTTGAGTGGCATACGCTCCAGTTGCTTCATCGCTTTACCAATGGAACATTTTCCTTTTTTCAGCCTCAGCCATCCATCTGAAGTCATTTCTAAAGGTTCTATTAAAGTTTGACGTCCTAGATTGACATAGTCTTTTTCATAAGCATGATAAACTATATACCATTCACCTTGCGGAGTATCTATGAGTGAACCATGCCCCTTGTTCCACCACTTCTCCTCATAGTTCCAAGTATGTACTACTGGGTTATAAGGTGAATTTTCCCATGGACCATTGATGGATTTAGATCGAGCCAACACGGACATATGAGCTGTAGGCGGTCCCATGGTACCTCCCTGTGCACACATCAAATAGTAATAGTCACCAATGCGCCTTACCTTAGGAGCTTCTAATCCAAAGCCAGTCACCACCCAATCCTCAGGAAAAGTCCAACCTTCGTATACCTTTTCAACGGGTCCATCTATAGCTAAGCCATCATCTCTTAACTTAACTCGATGCCCACCGCTTAGGAATAGCCAGCGCTTACCTTCTTTATCAACCGCATGACCAGGATCGATGTGTTTCACATGGAGATTAATAGGATTACTCCAAGGTCCAAAGGGTGAATTAGCCCAGACTACATAATTACCCCCACTCGGCTGACCAGCTACAGTAAAATATATATAATATTTATCACCACACTTTGTAATATCCGGAGCCCAAACAGAACCCAAACGCTCTTTCAACGCATAGCTGACTGGAGTCCAGTGAAGCAAATCTGTAGAATGAAGTACAGTCAAGCCGGGTAGATAATCAAACGAAGAATGCGTCATATAGTAATCATTACCATCCCGCATAATCGAAGGATCTGCGTAATCGCCCCGAAGAATGGGTATCAGCTTATCATTTGTTTGACCAATAGAAGTAGTAGGCTGTGCCTCTACAGAAGAACAAACAAAAAAATAACACAAGAGGTACCAAATCATATTCAATTGATAATGCATAACTATTATGTTTAGATTAGAAAGACGAAAAGGGCTATATAGATATAATACACAAGTTGCTTAATAGATAATACGGTACAGCCCTGCGCCATGTCGTTTGATTTTTTGGCTAAAGCTACCCTTGAACTTGCCAAGATCTTTGTGTTGCCAAAGGTCGCGCACTTTCACCTTCTTCTTAAAGCCCAGTTGGGTGAGGTCGATGCTTATTTCAGATACGATAGCGTCACTCGATTCCTTGCCTTGCGCATTGAAGAAAGCTACATACTTGTCCTTACTACCCGGAATGTCAGCCACCCACACAATGAGGTTATTCTCACGAGAGAATTGGCGGTTGTTGGTGCTCTGCTGGTTGACCTTTAGCATCTCGGGGTTAGTAAGCAACTCCTTAGTGAAGTCATCAAGACGAGTCATATCACCACCAAAAATCAATGGAGAACGACCGATAGTCCAAAGGCTCATCAAGGTGTATTGTTCATTAGGAGTGAAGCGGGTGGTACGACCAAAGCTCACATAGCCAATGGGCAACATGTCCGCATCAGGAAAATGCCCCTCGCCACGATAAGGAGTCCACACATCAAGGCGCTCAAACATGGCATAGAGATGGTCCCATTTGTCCCAGAAGTCGTCAGTAATGCGCCATTGATTTGCATGGTTCATCACATGACTACCCATTTTCACAGGCGTAGCGCCGGGAGAAAGGCTCAACACAATCTCACGACCTGTTTTGTCGATGGCCTTGCGAATGGCTTCTATCTCAGCCTGCTGAATCTCACTGTACGGACGAGAAATATCATCCACCTTAATGAAGTCCACTCCCCAATCGGCGTACATCTGGATGATAGACTGATAGTAGGCCTGTCCTTCAGGTTTGGTAGCATCCACTCCATACATATCAGGGTTCCAATGGCAGATAGACTTAGTAATGGCAATGTCCTGTGCCTTGACGTTAGTTCCCAATACAGGAGTGTTCTGTTCTACAGCTTGTTTGGGAATACCGCGCATGATGTGGATACCGAACTTCAGGCCTTTACTGTGTACATAATCGGCCAGCGGCTTGAAGCCCTTGCCACCCGCTGCCGAGGGGAATTTCTTTAACCCGGGTGTGAGGCGTCCATATTCATCCATAGTGAGCTTGGCACCTTTTTTATATGAATGTCCCTTTGAATTGGGTTCATACCACTGGATATCAACTGTAAAATACTTATAGCCACTGGGCAGCAAGTACCGAGCCATGGCGTCAGCCTGTTCCTTGGCTTGCTGCTCGGTGACGGTAGTACCGAAAATGTCCCACGAGTTCCAGCCCAGCACTGGTCGGGGAGCATATTTCCAATATTTTTGATTAGATTGCGCTTGTGCACTTTGATAGGCCATCTGCATGCAGAAGACCATCAATAAAACGAATATTTTTTTCATTCTATTCTCTTTTTAGAGTTTCTAAAAAAAACCAAGTCATATAATATAATTCAAGTTCCGTAAGCCCTTTGTAACATCATTAATTCATTGAGCCAAGAAGATTACACAAGAACTTGCGAAACTTGAATTTAAAATTACTAACGTTCAATGCGAATAGCATGAATATTACGGGGACCGATCTGTGCGCCATTCACCTGTGTTATCTGTAGACATAGCAATTGATTATCATCAAAGCCATTATCCACAACATTAACAAGTATTGCTTTACTCACTTCACCCGGAGCAAAAGATATTTCATCGACCATTGTGTAATCAATGCAGGGACGAGCATCACCTGCTACGGCCTTAACCTTTACAGAAATAGCCTTTGAGGAAGGAGAACTTAGTTTGACAAAAACGATATGCTGGCCTAATGCCACACAATCGGTAACAGGTTTTGAGAAGCTCACGCATACGCCCTTCGACAGTTTCCACTCTTCATTCCATCCATAGCTTGTAGGAGGATATACTGCGAATGCCCCTAAATCCTGGCCAAGCTTACCGGCCCCGATAGCCGGACTACCACTCTTCAACGTAAAATCGCCATTGTCTGGGTTGGCAAACATAGGGTCACCCGTAGGTCCATTAATACCACCCTGTTGCTCTACAAGATAGCTTGCAGGTTTCTTTTGGTTCAGATAATTCAAGCAATTATTACCGTTATTCTGTGTAGTCCCCCAAAGGTTGTATTCAAAGATATGCGGACCACATGCGGCAGCTGTTTCATCAAACGAAAAGCTATAATCCTTACAGAGGTATGCTATGTTGTTACGAACGACAGCACGCCATGACTTCGACATGAAAAAGCCTATACTAGCTTTATATGCAATGTTATTGATCAAACGTTCATCCTCGGTATACCCCGTCTCATATCTAGCTGTTTCGAAAGCAGGACCATTAATTTTATAACCTATATTTTCTTGAATGATATTACGTTTGCAGCGTGACTCGTCAAAGATAAACGTCCCTGCGTCATAACCAAGATTACGAAGAATGATATTATCACTACCATTACGGTCGGCCCAAAACAACGAACGACCTTTCGTAGAATAATTAAAAGCAATCAGATTGTTCGAGTCAAATTCCATCTCGTCACCTAGTGTGATATTAGTAGTGAACGATGAGCCTTCACCTGCCCATCCACGAGCCTTCCCTTTGAATTCAATAAAAGTATTGTTTGCCAACAGGTTGTTGTTGGACTCACGTCCCATACCAACACCATCGCCATATGTAGCCTTAAAATAGTTATTGCAAATCACATTATCGGATGAATTGTATAGACGAATCAATGAGATGCCGGTATTCACAATCTTATCATTACCTATGTCTTCGAAATGATTATTGATAACCACACAATGATTAGCTTCCTTCATTTCAAAAGTCCATCCAGAATAATAATAACTCTTAAATGTGAATCCTTCAACCCATATATAGCTGCGCTGATAGAGGTTAAACACCGGCGTTCCATCAGTAGTAAACTGCTTGCCGGGATGTTTGATGGTCACCTTATCATTGTCCGAAAGAGGTTTAAACACAATCATTGCTTCGGCAGTACCAGAAGTAATGGGAGTAATATTTTCCTCAAAATAAGTCCCTCCGGCAATCAATACCGTGTCACCGGCTTCCACTTTGAGTGCAGCATCCGATATTTTTTTAAACGGTTTTTCCAACGATCCGTCAGGCTTTTCCTGCGAATCAGAAGGTGACACATAAAGACGTCGATATAGTTTCACGTCTATGCCATCGGCAAGCTGATTCAAGGTGAGGGATACCTGATTGCCTGTAGCTTTAGATATCAGATTAATGCTTTGACTACGTTTTTCACCGGTTGTGTTGGCAGCACATTGAATCGTGACTATCGTCTGACCTTCGCCTATAGCTTTGCCGCCGACATTGGCAGATAGACTTGAAATAAAAGAATTGTCGTTCGATTCATATTCTATCTCCCATTCCGTATTATTCCAATCAATGGTTACATTCACCGATCCACCTGTAGATGGTACATCCACACTTTCACCAACAAATACAGCACTCTGATGACCCAATACAATCTCGTTGAGTTCCTCATTATTATCCGAACAAGCGGCGAATGATAATACCGCAATCAATCCTAATAGATAAAAATATTTCATACATTATTATTCTAAAATAAAACTCTGCATCTCTTAATTCTGTTTCAACCCATTGACATATCCTTCATATATCAATTTGCGATTATAATCCAGATCCCAAATACCAACAGGCTGTCCGCCACGCCATCCTGATGTTACAGGCGCATCCGTCTGACACCATTGTGTAATTCCATAACGTTGTGGCTGAGGAATTATTTCGAAATACTTCTTAATAATAAACGTATAGAAATCGGCCATCTTGCGATGTTGCTCTTCTGTAACATCGGCAGTCATAATATCAGTTCCATCTTCAGCCACTAAGCCCATATCCAATTCGGATATCTTGACGAGTTTACCAGTCGCTGCAAGTTTCGTGAACATATTTTCTATCGAAGCCTCAAACTCTACCTGCTTGGCCGCATCTAGATAGTAACTTACATGCATTTGCGTAGCAATACCATCCACACCACGGCTATTGGGGAACTTTTGCGCATAGGTATCATCGATATATTTCACATAATCCAAGAATCCTTGCAATTTCTTGCTACCTATACCCTCCAGTCCATATTCATTAACAAATAGTTTGATATCTTCACCGCCATGCTTACGAGCAAATTCAAGAGCTTTCACTGCATAATCTTTACCGAGGAAGTCTTGCCAATAAAAATTGGAGTTTTGGGTATTATCCTTATTCACATCCACTCCATCTTTCATGCCAGTCTTCAGTTGGGTCGGATCAGGCCAATCCTGCATGGGTTCGTTCAGTAGTTCCCATGTTTTCACGTAACCGCCACAGGCATCGATCATACCTGCCATCCAACGTTCCAGCGCATCGCTCAGAATCCGCACTTTCTCTTGTGGGTCCTTCACTATAGTTTGATCACCGGTAGTGATACTCCAATCCATTGTGATGTTGTCGATGTAATAATTGCCCGTTCCGGTTTCAGAGCCTAAAAGAAGTGTAAATTCGGTCAATTCCTTTTGTTCTTCAGTCAAATTCAAATCGGACATATTGATTTTGATTAATCCTCTGCCCCATTTTCCATCGGGACAACCAAAACCGGCTGGGGTATTAAATTTCTTCGATGGAGAGTTCTCGTTAATACCGAATCTCATACCGGAACCTGTTTGACCCTTATTCCAATTCCCTCGGAAATCAACTGATAAAGTGAGGTAATCTCCCAGTTTCGTACCTTCAGGCAACGTTACCTCAAACTTTGGATAAGAGCGTTGAGCAGCTACTTCATCGTTACCTACATGCAACACACTGCCCGATTCATTATCAGGATCGGCCTCTACAATTGCACTACTATTACCGGTCATCGGGTAAGATACACCCACATTGTCGCTTTCAAAGTCGATGATATACTTACCCGATTTATGCTCTCCGGGAATAAATTCAGGTTCTATCAAGCTATAGAGATAGTCCTTGCGTGTTTGCGCATGCCAGCAAAGCACATGTCCATAGACCGACATATTCGACCGCTCGGCCAATTGTACAAAGTTCTTCACCCTCGTAAAGTCCATTGTGCCGTCCGACTGAACTACCGAGCCATACTTCATGGCATTGCCGGCTGTCATTTCATCAAAATTAGAGCGAGTCAACGTGTACACGATGTCTTGCTTTAAGAAATTTGCGGCATTTACACCAGTACCCAGCTTAAAGTCAGGGTCGGTAGTGCGATTCACATAGCTTTTCAAGGGAGCTAACGAGTTCAGATAGTCACCCGGCTGAGTAAGTAATAGAGGTATACGTTCTTTATTAGCCTCTGCCACCAGATAGATTGATTGTGAGCGATTTTTACCTGTGGGATTGTCCAAACATCGTATCGTCACAGCAGTTTGTCCACTACCCGATAAGCTACCTCCAGCACTTTGCGACAAACTTGATACGACTGCATTCTCTTGCTCGTCATATTCTATTCGCCACGTTGTATTGCTCCAATTGACAGTAGCAACCACATCACCACCTGTCGTAGAAACCATCAAGCCCTCTTCGGCAAAAAACAAACTCTGAGATCCGCCCGATTCGTCCATCACATCCTTGTCGTCATCAGTACAGGAAAGCACCATAAATGACAAGAGAAACATAGCTATAAGCGATTTTGTATTGTTCATAATCAGCTTTTAAGTTTAAAAATATACCACTACCCGAGGTTTGCCATTGTCCATAGCCACCCCGGTGTAGCGGTTAAGTTGTTATTTGCTACTATTTACCACCATTTGGAGTCACTTCCTTGATCTTCATCAGGTTTTCGCGTATCCAAGTCGCGCGACACTGACAAGCCTCCCTTCATATTATATTCTATTTCATAATTGGGTACACTTGTGTAGTCTACAAAATCAAAGTCAATATCTGATATTACAATATATGTATGCTTCAGATAGGTTTTAGTAGCGTCCATCTCCGATGACACTTTATAAGTAGGGGTAGAATAAGAATTGAACTTCAACTTCTCATTCTCAGCCCATATTTTCATTTTATAAAGATCTTTTTTAGAATCCACCTTATCTCCTGTGAATTGCAGGAACACTTTGTAGTTGATTCTATCCTCGTAATCCTCGGTACGCTGACCTGCGTAGAAGAAGACGATAGAGTCAGTCACTACATTAAGCTTAATTTCGGTCGAACTGAACTTAATATCCGATTCACCTGCCATCGTGCCCAAAAGGCTCGATCCGGAAAAACGTCCTGAAAACTCATTAAAGAGAATCGGACGAAGCACCGCCGTACGATAGTACTTGCGCGGGTTTACAGCGTAAGTGCCGTTAGCATCCTCGCATACCTTTAGGGGCAACGCCCATTTTTGCGAATCATCGAGGCCGTCCAACGAAAATTCAATCGGAAGTAAAGCATGGCTCTGACCTGCCGGAATGGTTAATTCCTTCGGGAAAGAATAATACTTTTGAGGCAATTCCCTAAAGTAAAGTTCGGGGCGATTACCGAATTTCTCGAAATTGAGGATATCAAGTGTATCGTCGCGCAGGCTAAACGAAACTAAACGATCGTCGGTATTATCGGTCGATCCACTCACCAGTACGGGCAAATTGTACGTATATTTTGCGGAATTAGCATATCGCACATGCACATCCGTAACGCCCCATCCGCCCGGTTGAGTCTTAAAAGATATCAATTGTTTGAATTGCTCATCGGTCCATTCGTCATTGCATGAAGACAAAGTGCCACCTCCAATCAGTACTACAAGTAATAATTTATATATCGTTCTCATACTATGATATTATCGTTAAAAATAATTATATACATCAAGCGGGACGAAGCCACACTATATTTAATATCTCATCCCGGATTATTGCGGATAAGTCCAACCCGGATTTTGGGTAAGGCGCTTGTTACGTCGTAACTCATCATGATGGATAGGCCAAAACCACATCTTCTGTGAGAACGCACATGGGAAGCTCTGAATTGCGACAGGCACATAGAACAAGTCGCGCATCTTTTCCGTACATTGTGTGTTATAACCATATACAATGGTGGATTCCTCCACCTCGGCATCCAGCCATCGGCGTAAGTCGAAGTAACGATGTCCCTCAGCAAAGAGTTCGATCTGACGCTCACGTTTCAACTTATCGCGGAACAAAGCCGGTTCTGAATAAACAGCATCGGTATAGTCGTGTAAACCAGCACGGATACGGATAGGTTGAATACCCTTCTTCAATTCATCGGGTGTACGGCTAATACTGTAGGTCGTACTGCCATCCCACGATTTCACGTCATAGGAGACAGAAAGCTCGTTCAATGCTTCGGCATAAATTAAGAGGATTTCGGCATAACGCATGTCCGGAGTATATTTATTTCTGATACGACCTACGTCACTGTGAGCACCCACGATGTCATACGGACCAACATACTTCTTAATCCCAATGCCTGTTGCAAGTCCACCGCTCAGCTTACCGCGGTAATAGAACACCTGCACATCCGGTTCTTCATCAAGTGTTTCATCGTAATCAAGCATATGCCAGATAGAACCACTGTAAGCTACTGATGCATAGAAACGAGGCTCGCGATTGGCGAATTGCAAAGACACGTCATCGGGAATGTCACAATATTTATAGTTCTTGCGAACCTCCGACGACATATATCCGGTAAGGCGCTCCGTATCATCGGTATTCCGTCCTAACTCTTTGTCTTTACCCGGAGCATTGGTAGCGTCAGCCATATAGTAAGCATCAAGTTGCTTGATTGTCATACAATTGGTATTTCGACCTTTGGCTTCAGCTGGCATTTGGTTAAAAGTAAGCCTCCGTAGATTATTATCACCACTGCAATTCTGCAAGTGTGAGAAAATAAGTTCCTTATTCTGATTGGCCGCCAACTCACCATTGAATATCTGCCGATACGACTCCATGGGATCGATATTCATCCAGCCGTCGGGCCATGCCAAATTGGAGAACTTCTCATCATAAACCGGTTCAATAGTTGCTGGGAAAGCCAATGGATTGACAGCATCGGCCGTCGAACGGCGAGATGCGACATGCAGACTATACACTTGCAGGTTCATCACATCTTTGGCCGCAGCTGCCGCTTTTGCCCATTTCGATTCGTCTTTCTCTGTGGGAAGCAGACGCTTACCATCATAATCAATAAGCTGTGCGGCATAAGCTTCGGGAGCCTCGCCATTCATCAACGGACTGGCTGCATAAAGTAACACTCGTGCACGCAATCCCAAAGCAGCACCACGCGTGGGACGAGCAAGATCCTGAAGCGAACGCCGAAGAGGAAGATCGCGGGCAGATTTCAATAAGCACTCGTTGATATACTCCACACACTCGTCATAGGTGTTACGCGAGTGCGAGATTTCATCATAACTTTGTAAGTAATCCACCGGCTCTTTAAGCAACGGAATGGGACCAAACATACGAAGCAAATGCCAATAGTAATAAGCAACAAGAAAGTATGCTTGACCACGGAGGTCGGCACGTTCCACATCGTTAAACTGCATATTCCCATCAATGTACTGTAGAAATACTTGCGCCTGATTGATGCCTTTATAGCACAATTGCCATACCTGCTTACTGTTGTCGTTCAAGCCGCTTTCACCGTACGACCCGTTGCGCCAGCTACCATAACGGTTGCTTCCCCAATTATCACCGTAGGCCATATCGTCCGAAAAGTTAAAGGGACTTCCACCCTCCTGACTACATATTTCCTGCAAATGTTTATCACCATAGAAATTGTAAGCTCCGGCAAGCCATTCGTTGGTATAGTCGCGATTGGAGAAGATATCCTCGATGGTCATTCGCTCCTTGAAGAGGTAATCCGTATCCAAATAGTCGGCGCAACCCGTCAGTGCGGCACCTCCCGATAGGATAAGTGCCATCGTTGTTATTTTGAAGTATTTATTTGTTGTCATAATCATTACAAATTAATTGAAACACCTAAAGAATAAGATCTGTTGAGCGGATAGTTCTTACCATCGCTCGATCCCATTTCAGGATCCCACAAGTCGAATTTCGACCAGGTCAAGAGATTAGTTCCGATAAAGAAGAAACGCACACTGTTACAATGGATTTTTCTTACCACATTAGAGGGTAATGAATAACCTACATCCAATGTCTTCAAGCGGAGGTAAGAACCATCGCGCAACCAGAATGTCGAATTGCGATAGTTGTTACTATTACCGCCATACGACAAGCGGGGATAATCAGCATTGGGATCTTCCGTATCCATTGTACCAGAAATCTCGTGCGAAATCCAACGGTTACCCGAAGCCATAGCCGACAGGATATTCCCCCAGGCCGTATTATCATCACCGTTTACATTAGTAAACATCCACACACTTGAGCCATTAATGAAATAAGATGATTTACCTACGCCTTGGAAATGCACGTTTACATCGAAACCTTTCCACTTGGCCGTAACACCGAATCCATAGGTCAAGTTTGGCTTGGTGGTAGCACCGATAGCCACTTCATCTTCCGAGTTGATATTACCATCACCATTCACATCCTTATACTTGATATCGCCGGGCATTACATCTCCTTGGTTGGGCCAGTTACGGATTTCTTCATAATCCTTGAACAGTCCCAAAGCGATTAGTCCCTTGGCCTGATTTACGCGATGTCCTTTTTGCAAACGATACTCATATACATCCGACATTTCATCACGTTCTACGATTTCATTCTTGCTGACCGTCATATTGGCGCGCAACGTCACGCTTACATCACCAAACTCCTTATTAAACGCAATGTTACCATCCATACCGTGCGCTTTCACCTCACCGACATTGGCCGAAGGATTGCTCTGCAAACCGACATAGTATGGCAAATAGTTGCGGCTCATATAGATACCTGTACGGTGCTCCTTAAAGTAGTCGATTGTACCTGTGAACATGTCATTGAAGATAGCGAAGTCGATACCTACATCCTGCTTGGTCGATACTTCCCAACTCACATCAGTAGATGCCAATTGGTCGTATTTTCTTCCTTCCCAGCCACGGCTATATCCGAAGTCTCCGGAATTGAATCCACCCATTGTATTCCCCGAGGATCTTGAA
>ERZ860009.86-NODE-86-length-62793-cov-3.947831_pt1 | contig 62793 bp, 50 predicted proteins | sample MGYA00510114_ERZ860009 | MGnify/ENA primary metagenome ERZ860009 (study PRJEB30046, sample SAMN00715177) | human gut metagenome | study: EMG produced TPA metagenomics assembly of the A metagenome-wide association study of gut microbiota in type 2... | reverse complement strand
AAACGCTGGTTGAAAGAATAAGGTATCAGGGATAGCAAGTAATATGTAATGAACTTAAACACTGTTCAATTGAGCAATCTATATGAATCTGATATGCTGAGTATACAAAAGCTTTTGAATTTTATAGGAGATTCGTAGTGAGTGGAGTCTTTTTTATTTTGCACTGTATAATGGAAAAAGTTTTGGTTGAACAGCGGTTGGGCTAATAATAAAATCTTGTTGGGACAATAGTGAACGCATGCGTTCACATTTTATAACTAAGAAGTAATGGATTGGAGCGGTGATATGGCGGACAAAATTGGAACAGGTGAATATGGGGAAATTCTCATATACCAGACAGATAATGGGCAGACAAATATAGAAGTTAAAATAGAAGATGATACAGTATGGCTGACACAACAGCAGCTTACTGAATTATATCAATGCAGTAAATCAAATATAAGTGAACATATAAAGCATATATTCGAAGAAGAGGATAGGCGTATCATTAGAAATAGTGGTACGCTTATTTTTGTCCCTTTTTGCAGATTTGTCCTTTCACCTGCTTTCCAATATAAAATTGAATATGTCTAAGGCAGATTACAAAGCGGCTTATTCTTATTGATTTTAAGAGTAGGCGGCTTTTTTGCGTTCTCTGGTACTGTTTACATAGCCACCTTGACAAAGTGGATAAATCTATGCAAAAGGGATAAGGCTTTAGCACATTTTGAAGGCGGGTATCGCAGTGGCTATGATGGGCAAAAAAGAAAAAATGAGGAATCTTTTAATCATTTTAAGTGCATAACCCGTTATTATATATATACAGATATTCAATGCAGTCTGGTCATACTAGATCAGCAAGATCTGTTTTTACTGATATCCGCAAGGATTACAATTTATGATTTATGATATCGTGATTTCATATCAGGCCGAGATAGACCTTCGTGGAATCTTCGAATACATTGCTTTTGAACTGCAGACACCAGAAAATGCATGCGGTCAGCTTGATAGGCTTGAAGCATGTATTTTATCTTGTTCTATATATTCCGGATGATGATACACAAGTGGTTACGATTATACGTGTTATGTACGGTGGAAGGGATGTGGATACGCAATTAAAAAGATTTACAAAAACAAAATAATTTGAAAGCATCAATCAGAAATGGTTGGCGCTTTTTTCATGCCTGAAGAAATCTGTTTTTTATGCCCATTTTTACGGAAGGAGGTATCGACCGTGGCTAACAGAATTATGGGTATTACTGTCAAGATTGGCAAAGATACCACCAAATTACAGACTGGCTTCCTGTATAATTCAAAGTGTAGGAAAAATAAAAAATTATATTTCATCAACGTTTCATAAAAGGTGTGTAGAATGATATTAAAAGTAGCTATAAAATGCTATTGTGTAAAAAATAAAGGAGGAATAATTTATGAAAAAATGCTTGTCCAGTAGATGCAATTAGTTATGGAGTAAGAAAATAGAAAGGAGTAGTTAGGAAAGTGATAAAAAATGCTATAGCATATATTACAAGAAAGAGAAATAGAACTTTAATAATTTTTATCATATTAACTATAGTTCTTTCTTGCTTGTATTCTTGTTTAACAATAATGAAATCAAACGATGAAATAGAAAAGGCTTTATATGAAAGTTCTAATTCTTCAATATCAATAACAAAAAAAGATGGTAACTATTTTAATGTTAATGAATTTAAAGATATTGAAAAAATAAAAGAAATTGAAGAAAAAATAATTCAATATGATGGATTAGCAAAGCTAAAAAATGCTAAAGTAGTTAGCGGAGAACAAAGAATAAATAGAGAAGATTTATCTGACGAATTTAAGAATGTTGTTTCACTCGAAGCTACAAATAATACTAAAAGAAATATTTTATTTAGTAGTGGAGTATTTACAATTAAAGAAGGTAAAAATATAGGAGAAAATGATAAGGATTCAATTATTGTTCATGAAGAATTTGCTAAACAAAACAATCTAAAATTAGGTGATGAAGTTGATCTTGAATTACTAGATATTGAAAAAAGTGGAAAAATAAAAAGTCATAAATTTAAAATTATAGGGATCTTTTCTGGTAAAAAACATGAAACATATACAGGGCTATCTTCTGATTTTAGCGAAAATATGGTGTTTGTAGATTATTCAACAAGCCAAGAGATATTAAATAAATCAGATAATAATAAAATTGCAAATAAAATTTTAATGTATTCTGGTAGTGCAGAATCTACAGACTTAGCCTTAAACAAATTGAAAGAGCTTAAAATTGATGAGTCAAAGTATTTTGTTGAAAAAGATTCTAATGCGTTTGAAGAGTCTTTGGAGTCAGTGAGTGGAATAAAACACATAATAAAAATAATGACTTATTCTATTATGTTAGGTGGGATGGTTGTTCTTTCATTAATCTTGATTCTATGGTTAAGAGAAAGAATTTATGAAATAGGTATATTTTTATCTATTGGAACATCTAAGATACATATTATAATGCAATTTATATTCGAGTTATTATTCATATCGATACCAAGTATAATATCTTCCTTATTTTTAGGAAATGTATTACTAAAAGTAATTGCAGGTGGAATCGTTAACTCAGAGGACTCAATGATTTCTGGTGGAAGTTTAATAAATGATAGTTTTATGTTAAATATTACAACACTTGGACAAAGTTATTTAATATTAATAAGTATTATTGTTTTATCAGTTGTATTTGCTTCTTCATTAATATTAATCAAGAAGCCTAAAGAAATATTATCAAAAATAAGTTAGGAGAAAATGATGGAAATATTAGAAATAAAGAATGTATCATATAGTTATGCCAATTCTAAAGAAAAAATTTTGTCAGGAGTAAATCAAAAATTTGAACTTGGGAAGTTTTATGCGATAGTAGGAAAGTCAGGAGCAGGAAAATCTACACTTCTTTCCTTACTTGCTGGACTCGATAAACCTAAAACAGGACAAATATTGTTTAAGAATGAAGATATACAAAAGAAAGGATATAGTAATCATAGAAAAAATAATATATCTTTAGTATTTCAAAACTATAATTTAATAGATTATTTATCGCCGATTGAAAATATTAGATTAGTGAATAAATCAGCAGATGAAAGTATCTTGTTTGAACTAGGCTTAGATAAAAAACAAATAAAAAGAAATGTTATGAAATTATCTGGTGGACAGCAGCAAAGAGTAGCTATTGCCAGAGCATTGGTATCAGATGCTCCAATAATACTAGCTGATGAGCCTACTGGTAATCTAGACAGTGTTACTGCCGGAGAAATAATTAATATATTAAAGACATTAGCTAAAGATAGAAATAAATGTGTAATAGTTGTAACACACAGTAAGGAAGTATCAGATTCTGCGGATATCATTTTAGAACTAAGTGGTAAGAAGTTAAAAAAAGTAAAATAAAATGAATTTGGAGGTTGAATAATGATAAAAAATGCATTTGCTTATATAACTAGAAAAAGCTTAAAATCAATAATTATTATGTTAGTTATTTTGGCTATGTCAACTTTAAGTCTTATAAGTTTATCTATTAAAGATGCTACGGACAGAGCTTCAAAAGAAACATTTGCTAATATAACAAATAGTTTTTCTATGGAGATAAATAGACAAGTAAATCCAGGAACACCTAGAGGTGGAGGAAATGTAAAAGGTGAAGATATTAAAAAGATAGCTCAAACAGATAGTATAGACTCCTATGTAAAAAGAATAAACAGTGTTGCAGATTTAGTTGATTATGATATTATTGAAACTAAAGAGACTCTTGCGAATCAATCGCCTAAAAGAGCGAAGAATTTTAAAAGAACAGTGATGTTAACCGGAGTTAACGACTCATCAAAAGAAACAAAATTTGTATCAGAAGCATATAAATTAGTAGAAGGAAAGCATTTAGAAAATGAAGATAAAAATAAAATCTTAATGCATAAAGATTTAGCTGAAAAAAATAATCTTAAAGTTGGAGATAAGATAAAAATAAAATCTAATTTATTTGATGCTGATAATGAGAAAGGTGCAAATGAAACAGTAGAAGTAGAAATTAAAGGTTTATTCGATGGGCATAATAGCGGTGGAGTAAGTGCAGCACAAGAACTATACGAAAATACATTAATCACTGATGTTCATACAGCTGCTAAAGTTTATGGTAATACAGAAGATACAGCTGTATACCAGGATGCAACATTCTTTGTAAAAGGTGATAAGAATCTTGATAGTGTAATAAAAGAGATTGAGAAATTAGATATAAATTGGAGAGAATATAATTTGATTAAAAGTTCATCAAATTATCCTGCATTACAACAATCTATATCAGGTATCTACTCAATTTCAAATAAATTATTTGCTGGCTCATTAATATTTGCAGGAGTTGTAGTTTCATTATTATTATTATTATGGATGAATGCCAGAAAGAAAGAAATAGCAGTATTACTATCATTAGGTATATCAAAATTAGAAATTTTTGGTCAATTCCTAATTGAGATGGTATTTATATCAATCCCCGCATATGTTGGCTCTTATTTCTTAGCTAGGTATACAGCTGAAAAGCTTGGAAATAATATATTGAACAAGGTTACTGGTGATATAGCTAAACAAATTGCCAGACAATCTGCATCTAGCCAATTAGGTGGTGGGGCAGAAGCTGAAGGATTTAACAAGACATTATCAAGTTTAGATATAAATGTATTACCTAAATTCATATTTTATGTAGTTATATTTATGAGTTTAGTACTTCTTGTATCTTTGATTATTTCTTCATTCAATATATTAAGAAGGAATCCAAAAGAATTATTAATTGACAATAAATAAAATTTTTGGTGCTTTTTAGCACCAAAAATTTTTTTGCTTTTAAATATCCAATAATATGCTGTACAATATAAGCGAATAGGCTTAAGTGGAGGTATACATGAAAATATTAATTGTTGAAGATGATAATATGATAAGAGAGGGATTAAGTGAATATCTTTCAGAATTTGGATATACTGTTATTCAAGCTAAAGATGGAAGAGAAGCCTTGTCAGAATTTAATAGCGATATAAATCTAGTTATCTTAGACATACAGATACCTTTTATAAATGGTTTAGAAGTATTGAAAGAAATTAGAAAGAAAAGCAATTTACCAATTCTAATCCTGACTGCATTTAGTGATGAAGAATATAAAATTGATGCGTTTACTAATCTGGCAGATGGATATATAGAAAAGCCATTTTCATTGCCTGTCTTAAAGGCTAGAATAGATTCTTTAATTAAGAAGAATTATGGACATTTAGAGAAGTTTGAATATAAGGATCTATCGGTTAATTTTAATAGCTATACAGCTAAAATAAATGGTGAAGAAATAGATGTAAATGCAAAAGAACTAGAAGTATTAAAATGTTTATTGGATAATAATGGACAAGTGTTAACAAGAATGCAAATTATTGATTATGTATGGAAAGATAGCGAAGAAACTCCTTATGATCGAGTAATAGATGTATATATAAAAGAACTTAGAAAAAAATTACAATTAGACTGTATAACTACTATAAGAAATGTAGGATATAAATTGGAGAGAAAATGAAAAAATTAAAGATATTTCCCAAAATGTTCATACAAATATTTTCTGTTCTTGGAATAATAATTATATTAGTTCATTCATTAGTTTTTTTTATCTTTCCTAAAACATATTTGGAGACGAGAAAAGAAAAGATTTATAATATTGCAAATGAAATTTCTAGTAATATGAATGGAAAAGAAATAAAATATATAGAACAAACTTTGGAACTTTATTCTAAAAGTAGTGAAATAAAAGCATTTATAAAAGAAGAGAATAATAAGAATGAAATACAAATCAAAGATAATATAAATGTTAATTTAGAAAGTGATAGTAATTCTCTGATAATTGAAGAAAGAGAAATCAAGCTTAATGATGGTAAAAAAATAAATCTACAATTTGTTTCTACAGCTGATATGCAAAGAGATGCGAAAGATTTAAGCCTTAAATTTTTACCATATTCATTATTAATATCAATTTTATTTTCTGCTATTATTTCTTTAATTTATGCAAAATCAATAAAAAATAATTTACAAGAAATAAAAATTGTTACTGATAAAATGATGAAACTGGATAAAAAAACGCGTTTAAAAGTTAGCTCTAATGATGAGGTTGGAGAATTAAAACAACAAATTAATGATTTGTATTCTACTTTATTAAGAACAATTGACGATTTGGAATTTAAAAATAAAGAAATTTTAAAATTAGAAAAGTTAAAATATGACTTTTTTAAAGGCGCATCCCATGAACTTAAAACTCCTCTTGCTAGTCTTAAAATAATACTGGAAAACATGAAATACAATATTGGGAAATATAAAGAAAGAGATATTTATATTAATGAATGTATTGAAATCGTTGATAGTTTAACGAAAAATATTTGTCAAATATTATCAGTTCATTCTATAGAAAATTTGAATAATGATGAAGAATATTTGAAAATAAATGATACATTAGAAGACATATTAAAAAAGTATGAAATATTAGCAAATCAAAAGAAAATAACTGTCAATAATTATATATTAGATGAGAATATTTATATAGGAAAAACAGCTTTAAAGATTATTCTATCTAATTTGATTAGTAATGCGGTAAAATATACTGATGTAAATGGGGTAATTAATATTGGGATAGTTAATGATTGGTTATATATAGAGAATACATACGGTAACAATAAAATTTCGAATATGGATAAAATATTTGATGTTAAATTTGATTTAAATAAGGAAAATAGTAATGGATTAGGTTTATATATTGTAAGTAATATTCTGAATAATTACAATATGGAATATAAAGCATTGCAGGATGAAGAAATTTTTATCTTTAAAATTAAAATATTTTCTTAAACAACATATAATTCTGCAATACTTATTGAAAAATAGAGACTTAAAGGATTGCCTGGAGAGTAAAATCTAAATAAAGATAAACACTTCGAATCAAGAGCAACATTAAACAGAAAGCCGAGGAAACCACATGCCTAATTACATAATGGATTTAAGGAAGCTTGTAGGACACAGGACGCTGATGCAGTGCGCCGCAAGCATAATAATAGTGAATGAAAAGAACCAGATTCTTTTAGGAAAGCGTACAGATAATCACAAATGGGGATATGCCGGGGGTTCTATTGAACTTGACGAGAAAGTGGAGGATTGTGCAAGAAGAGAGCTGTTTGAGGAGACAGGTCTTATTGCAGATGAGATAGAATTTTTTATGGTGAATTCCGGTCCGGAGGTGCATTACGTGTATCCTAATGGAGATGAAGTGTCTAATATTGAGATTATATATGTGTGCAGAAAATACCATGGAGAATTAAAGAGACAAGAAGAAGAAATTGAAGAACTGAAGTTTTTCAATATTGCCGAGGTTGAACTGGATAACATTTCACCACCGATAAGACCAGTGGTGAAACGGTTTATAGAACAGAATTCTTAGCAAATGCTGTGCAGATGAAATGCATTTTTCTGAATTCAATAAGCCCTTCATCACGCATTTTTCCAAGTTCCTTGGAAAGTGCTGAACGGTCAACATTAAGATAATCGGCAAGCTGCTGGCGGTCGAATGGAATTACGAATTCCTGACTGCCAGCTTTTCTTGACTCATTGGACAGATATATAAGAAGCCTTTCTCGGATTGTCTTAGGTGATGTGCAGAATATCCGGTTAGACAGGGTGAGATTCTTCTGAATGGAAATGTGCAGCAGATTGTTAAGGATTGTATCTTTGCAGTGCGTATTTTCAAATTGTGAACTCATCAATTTATCCATATCAAGAAAAAGAATCACACTTGTTTCAGAAGCGACCGCATCTACCATGAGCGGTTCGCCAGTCAGAGCATATGTTTCAGCGAATACATGTCCCGGAGTAATATTGCTCATAATAGCTTTGTTGCCCCACAAATCTATATATTCAATAGTTACCTGACCAGATGCAACAATTCCAATTTCGTGAACGCTGTCTGTTACATGATATATAAACGAATTTTTGTGGAATTTTCTGGCACGCAGAAATCCGGCTGTGGTCATTTCTGATATTTCAGATTCGGTGATATCTTTAAATATTGGTGATTTGATAATTGCCATAAGTTCTCCTTATACTGCCCCGGTAAAATCCAATTTTCTGACTTAAAGTACATTTTTAATAAATTATCAAAAATGTGGTTAAAACAACATATTTATTATGCTCATTATATTATTCTTTAATCACGAAATCAATGAGAACACAGGAGGATTAAGTGATGATAAGAAGAGTTATTCATATTGATGAGGATAAATGTAATGGATGCGGAGCATGTGTGACAGCATGTCATGAGGGGGCAATCGGATTGGTTGATGGAAAGGCAAGACTTATGAGAGACGATTACTGTGATGGTCTTGGTGATTGCCTTCCACAGTGTCCTACAGGGGCAATTTCATTTGTAGAAAGAGAAGCGGCAGCATATGATGAAGCTGCGGTTCTTGCCAATAAAGCTGCAAAGGAGCAGGCAGCAGCACATAAACCACATTTTTCAGGATGCCCTGGAAGCATGATGAGACAGTTTAACAGGAATAATCAGGAAAATGCATCCCCGGTTGCACCAGAATCCCAGCTTGCACAGTGGCCATGCCAGATTAAGCTTGTGCCGGTCAATGCACCATATTTTGACGGGGCAAAGCTTTTAATCGCAGCGGATTGTACAGCATATGCATATGCCAACATGCATCAGGAATTCATGAAGGGAAAGATTACTATTATCGGCTGTCCTAAGCTTGATGATGTTGATTACAGCGAAAAGCTCACACAGATAATAAGTAACAATAATATTCAGAGCGTTACTATTGTTCGAATGGAAGTTCCATGCTGCGGAGGACTTGAATATGCTGCAAAGACAGCTTTACAGAACAGCGGAAAGTTTATTCCATGGCAGGTTGTGACGATTTCAACTGACGGGAAAATCTTAGATTAAAAAATATTAGAAATAAAACTAAAATATTGCCAACACATGAATTTTGAATTATAGTATTAGTGCTTTATAAAATTCTTATAAATATTTGGAGGACTTATGAAAAAAATAAAAGCGCTTATGCCGGAAGCATATGATTTTAATGGAAAGCTTCCGCTAAAACAGGCAATACCGCTTGGACTTCAGCATGTAATGGCAATGTTTGTAGGTAATCTTACACCGCTGCTTATTATTACAGGTGCATGTGGAATTGGGGCAGGAAGTGAATATGCTTCTATCCAGGTTGCACTTTTACAGAATGCAATGATTATTGCAGGTATTGTAACACTTATTCAGTTATTTTCAATTGGACCTGTTGGTGGCAAGGTACCTATTATTATGGGTACAAGCTCAGGATTTATTGGAGTATTCAGCAGTGTTACCAAGATTATGGGTGGTGGAATATTAGCTTATGGTGCAATTATGGGAGCATCTATTATAGGTGGTCTTTTTGAGACTGTACTTGGAGCATTTATTAAACCATTAAGAAAATTCTTCCCATCAGTAGTAACAGGAACAGTAGTTCTTTCCATAGGATTGTCTCTTATCTCAGTAGGTATCAATTCATTTGGTGGTGGAAGCTCTGCTAAGGATTTTGGTTCATTGGAAAATCTTTTCCTGGCATTTGTTGTGCTTGTAGTTATATTATTTGTTAAGCACTGGACTAAGGGATATCTTAGTTCATCTGCAATTCTTGTTGGAATTATTGTGGGTTATATTGTAGCAATTATTATGGGACTGGTTCTTCCACATACAGCAGTTACAGCTGATGGAGTTGAGTATACTAAATCATGGGTACTTAACTGGAACAAGGTAGCAGAGGCTAAATGGATTGCAATTCCAAAGTTTATGCCAGTTAAGCCTGTGTTTGATTTAAGAGCAATACTTCCTGTACTTGTAATGTTTGTTGTAACAGCAGTAGAGACTGTTGGTGATATTTCAGGCGTTATGGAAGGTGGAATGGGAAGAGAGGCAACAGATAAGGAGCTTTCTGGAGGCGTAATGTGTGATGGTCTTGGTTCAACACTTGCAGCAATGTTTGGTGTGCTTCCTAATACATCATTCAGCCAGAATGTAGGACTTGTTGCAATGACTAAGGTTGTCAACAGAGTTGCACTTGCATCAGGTGCGGTATTTCTTATATTATGCGGACTTATACCTAAGCTTGGAGCACTTATATCAATCATGCCACAGTCAGTACTTGGTGGTGCAGCAGTTATGATGTTCTCATCAATCATAGTAAGTGGTATCCAGCTTATTACTAAAGAGCCGCTTGATGCAAGAAGACTTTCAATTGTTTCAGTTGCACTTGGTGTAGGTTACGGAATGGGTGTAAGCCCTGCAATTCTTGAACATACACCACAGGCAGTACAGCTTATGTTTGGTGAGTCAGGTATTGTACCTGCAGCATTTGTGGCAATATTACTTAATGTGATACTTCCTAAGAGCAAACCGGCTAATGAAGAAACTTCAAAAGACGAGTAATATCGTCTGGAGTATCGATATCATATAGTTCATATTCATCCCGTACAGGAACTAATACAACCTGTGCGGGATATTTTTTTGTTAAGAACCCGCCGCCTTTTTTCTCAGGAAGGTTTAGAAGCTCATCGTAATATTTTGCAGGAAATATACATGGAGAACCAGCATTTTCATTGTAGGAAAGTCTGCATATCTTATCATCATAATAAAGAAATGTAAGACACAGAAGCTGCAGGCTTGTCCTTGTAATAAGCGGCTGGTCTGATGGCAGGAAAAGGATTCCCTGAGGCTGCAGATTACCTGAAGAAGCATTATCTGATAGAATTCTGGTAACTCCAAGCCGGACCATCTCATTTCTGTAGGGCATGTCGTGTCGTAGAAAATGTATATTTTTATCTTCACATATATGGACAACTTCATCATGCCGTGTTACTGCAAGTGTCTCACCAAAGCCGGCAAAATGGCTTATAGATACTGCATTTTCAAAAAGAGAGCGCCCGTTAAAGTCTGCTATCAGTTTATTAGAGCCGAATCGTTTTGACATACCGGAAGCCATAATAATGCATGAAAGCGTTTCAAATGTTTTGTCAATATCAATAACAAGAACATCCCTCCTGTTACAGATTCTGTTTAAAAATTCTGTGGATTGTTTTCTTATTACAGCTAAAACATGTGAATTATCAAGCAGTTTTTCAACAGCCTTCTGAAATGAAATACAAGAGCTTTCAAGATAACCAAGCTCATCAATAACGAATAACTTTTCAGGAGTTGTATCAAGATGTGTATCAATAGCAGGAATTGCGCAATTAATAAAACCACTTTCATTAATTGTCATATTATTGCCTTTAGATGCAGGATTAATTCCGGATGTCCGGGGTAGGCCAATCACGAATTCTTTATTGTCAGCAACAAGGTTAGATTTAATGACAACCTGTGGCGTATCCGTTCTATGACTCTGTAACAGATTGAAAGAATCGGACATATGTTTTAACATATTATTAACAAGATATGATTTTCCACTGCCGCGGCTGCCTGTTATAAAAATGTGTTTTCTGCCGGTAATCCTGAAAAATGTAATTACGGCTTCTGCGTCCAGATAAAAATTATTCATAAATCCCCCTATTACAAAGCAAGAACTATTCTGTGTACATTTCCCTTGGTATCAGTGCATTCAGTAACATTGATATTATCATATATAAGAGACATTTTCTCATTGATTTCTGAAAGACTGGCTGCATGTACATCAATATCTGAAACAATTATTCCATCTTTCATAAGAAGAATCCTGTCGCAGTACTCAAGTGCCAGTTCCGGACTGTGTATACACATGAGGGCACATTTGTTATCGGAAATAATATTCCGGATGTGTTTCATAAGCATATGGCGGTTAGAGAAATCAAGCGCACTGTCAGGTTCATCAAGAAGCAGAAATGCTGAATCTTCTATAAGTGTGCGTGCCAGTATGCATAACTGCTTCTGGCCTTCGCTTAATGTGAGAAAATCTGCATCATATAATCCGGCAAGGCCAACAGAATCGATAGCCTTATCAGCACGATGTCTCATGTTGGAATTGTATGATTCAAGCATGTGAAGCTGTGGATTAAAGCCAAGCAGACAGACATCTCTTACAGTCATACTTACGCTTATTCCATTTCTTTGTGGAATGTAGCTTATCATGCCGGCTCTTTTTCTGACAGACATACTTTCAAGCTGAAGCTCACCAAGCATGCACTTTCCGCTATGTTTAACAAAATTCATAACAGCTCTTATAAGAGAGGTTTTCCCGCAGCCGTTATTACCGATAATTGCTGTAAGTTGTCCAGGCTGAATGTTAAAGCTTACATTCTGGACAGCACATTTGCTTCCATAATATACTGATACATCTGAAACATATAATTCAGGATTGAATAAATCGGACATCATACAACCTCCTTTTTATTAGCTTTGATAAGCAGGATTATAAGCAGCGGCGCACCAAGGAGTGATGTAAATATGCTTACAGGAAGTTCTGATGAGGATACACTTCTTGCAAATATATCAGCAAGTGTCATGATTATGGCACCAGCCAGTCCGCTTGATATGTATGTGAATCTGTCATTGCGTCTTGTAAGTAATCTGGCAATGTGAGGTGCAATAAGTCCAATAAAGCTGATAAGTCCTGTTACACATATAATTGATGATACGATTAATGTTGCAATCATTAATATGATAAAACGCAGAACTGTGACGTTGACACCGAGAGCGGCAGCTTCATCCTCATTTATCGAGAGAATGAGAATCTGTCTGTATAATAAAGTCATGATTATAAAGCCTGCACATGTTACAAAGAAAGGAATAGCAAGGCTGTCCTTTGAAACACCGTTAAGGCTTCCCATGATCCAGTATTCAATAGAAGCAAGCTGTTTTTCAGGATCTGCAGCAAGTTTGAGAAACATAAGAATTGTCTGTGCTACAGAATGAATGGCAATGCCAGCAAGTACAATTGTGTAACTGTTTCTGCCGGGAACAAGATAAGCCACAAGTAATGTGATTATAAGGGCAATTATTCCTCCGGCAAATGCGGATATTGATACAACAGGGGTTAAAGACGAAACCGCAACTATAGCAAAAGCTGCGCCGGCACTTGCACCGGAAGAAACACCGACAACATCAGGTGATGCCAGTGGATTTTTAAATATCATCTGATATACATAACCAGATATTGAAAGGCCAAAGCCTCCGATAATACCCATAATGGCGCGTGGAAGTCTTAGTCTTTTAAAGACCATAATTGACATAGTGTCCCCTGACAGCAGTCCTTTTAATGTGAGTGGATACTGTCCGGTAAGAACTGACCATGTAAACACTGCTATAAGAAGCAGTGCCCACATGACAGATAATAGTATAATTTTGTTCCGGTAATTATTAATATTCTTGAACATAAATCATCCTTAATTATTTTGCAGGTGTAAATCCATAAAAGCTTTCATAGAATTTAGTTACACAAGTTTCATAGAAATCTTTAGTTACCTTTTCTGGGTGAAGAACAGAAGCAATGTATATACTTCCAAGGAAGCTTCCAGGAACTGGAGAATCCCATGCTTCGATATCGTTAGGAAGCTTTACTACATTTTTGTTCTTAACAGCATTGCAGCCGGCAAGATTAGCATCATTTAAGATATCTTCGACTGTATATGTTGCATCAGCAGCGATAACGATGTAATCAGGGTTCCATGCAAGAATCTGCTCGTAAGAAACATTTGCCCAGTAAGTATCTGTAAGTTCAGAAGCAACATTTTTACCACCTGCGTTAGTAAGCAGAGTATTCTGATACATCTTGCTTCCGGCAGTTGAGAGAACAGAGCTGTTACCTGCAAGGTATACAGATGGTGTATTTTCGCCAGAAACATTAGTCTTGTTATCAGCTAAAAATGTCTTAATTGAATTATTAAGTGCTTCAGCACGACCGACATTGTTAGTAATCTTTCCAACAAGAGTTATACATTCCTCTAAAAGTGACTGGTCTTCTGGATTCACAACAACAGCCTTGATTCCAAGACTTTCAAGAGTATCAGCTGTTTTCTTTAATTTCATTGGAAGAAATACAACATCAGGTGCAGTAGCTACACATGCTTCTGTGTTGAATTCCTTGGCTGTTCCCATGTTAGGAAGGCTCACGATTGCTGGAGCTGCAAGCTTGTAAATATTTCTTGTGTTAGCCTTGGCTTCGATTCCAACGAGTTTATCTTGTAATCCAAGTGCAAGAAGAAGGCTTGTTGAAATGTAGTAAGATGATGCAATCTTTTCCGGAGCCTTTTCAAATGTTACGGTTCTTCCAGCCTGGTCGGTAACAGTAAGAGGATAGCTTACGCCAATCTCATTAAACTGTGACATTATGTCAAATGCTGAAGTAGTTGCTTCTTCTGTGCCCTTATCTGAAGTTGTAGAATTGCCGCATGCTGCTAATGAAAAAAGCATGAGCATTGCTAAAAAGAGGGCGGTAAATCTTTTAAAATTCTTCATGTTAAAATCCTTTCTGCGAATTGGTTTGTGGAGATGTATTAGAACGGACGCCTCAAAAAATTGTTAAATCCAACGCAGGACACGCTTTCGCTGCTTGTCGCTCGCAGCGGTACTAGGTTCGCGGGAATTTGTTGTCACTTCGTGCCAACTATTCCCACTTACCAAGTACCGGCGGCTCCAAAGCGTCCTGCGTTGGATTTAACAATTTTTTGTAGCTGTTGTTCTAAATATCTCATAAAACAATTCTCATAAATTATATTAGCAAATGGATTTTATCAGATTGACAAGGGTTTTACAAGCCGTTATATTTATATAAGGAAAGAGAATGAGATTATTTATCGATTTCTTGGTGAGTAAAGAATTTAGTAGTGAAGGATGACAGACAGGTTGTGGCGGGCACAGACCCGATGCCAGCAGGCGAGGGCTCGATTTGCAGCGTGCTGTGTGGGAGTTATGCCGCCATATGCTTAAAGGTGTGTGCAGAAAATCTCGTTCAAGCGTAGCGCGTTTGATTTTCTGCACACTAATAGGCTTTGCAGATGGCGGCATCTACTCCCACTAAGCTAAGCTGCCATGAGAGCCATCACCTGCAGGTAACGGGTCTTTGGCTGCCTCAACCGTCCGTTGTTCATATCACTAATAAACAGATTGGAGTTTTTATGCTTACTATACAGAATTATAAGAAAGTAGAAAGCCTTGAAGAAGCCTATGAGCTTAATCAGAAGAAAGCTAACCGCATTGTCGGCGGCATGATGTGGATGCGTATGGGCGACAACAGAATGAATACGGCTATTGATATGTCAGGGCTTGGACTTGATAAGATTGAAGAATCAGATGAAGAATTTAAGATTGGCTGTATGACTACTTTAAGACAGTTAGAAGCTCATGAGGGTTTTAATGAATATACAGATGGCTGTGCCAAGGAGGCTTTAAGGCATATTGTAGGTGTGCAGTTCAGAAATCTTGCAACTGTTGGTGGAAGCATATATGGAAGATATGGATTTTCTGATGTGCTTACGCTTTTAATTGGACTGGATTCTTATGTGGAATTATACAAGGGAGGCATTGTTCCATTAACTGAGTATGCTGACCGTAATTATGACAGGGACATTGTTGTTAATATTATTGTTAAGAAAAGACCAGTGAATATGTTTTACGAAGCTGTGAGAATAACAGAAACAGATCTGCCGGTGCTTACATGTGCAGGAGTAAGGTTTAAAGATACTGGAGTCTGCAATATCTGCATAGGTGCAAGACCGGGAAGAGCAATTGTTGTTAAAGATACAGAAGGAATACTTGCAGGCGGTATTAATGAGAAGTCAGTAGAAGAATTCAGTACATTTGTTAAGAAAAATGTGCCTACAGCAGGCAATATGAGAGGAAGTGCTGAGTATAGAAGCCATCTTGCAGGCGTTCTTGCAGGCAGGGCACTTCAGAATATTAACAGAGATTAATTGGTGATTACGGATTGGAGAATATATGTTAGTTGATATTAAGTTGAATGGGAAATCTGTCAAAGCAGATATTACGGCAGATATGACACTCTATGAATTCGTGAGAGAGCATGGCTGTTACAGTGTAAAATGTGGCTGTGAAACATCTAACTGTGGCTTATGTACAGTATTTCTTAATGATAAGCCTGTCCTTTCATGTTCAGTTCTTGCAGCAAGAGCAGACAAATGCAGTGTTACAACACTCGAAGGATTACAGGGGGAGGCGTCTGAATTTGTCACATTTATAGCAGACCAGGGAGCAGAGCAGTGCGGATTCTGTAATCCGGGATTTGTTATGAATGCATTGGCACTTTTCAGAGAGAATCCTTATCCTGATGAAGAGGAGATAAAGGAGTTCCTTTCAGGAAATCTGTGCAGATGTTCAGGTTATGAGGGACAGTTAAGAGGAATTATGAATTTCCTTGAGGCAAAGAAAGCAAAGGAGGCTGAATAAATGAAGTCGGTTAATAAAGCTATCAGAAAGAAAGATGCGATGGAACTGCTTCTTGGAAAGCCGGTGTATACAGATGATATTGCACCTAAGGACTGCCTTGTTGTAAAGCTTCTGCGCTCACCATATGCCAACGCATTTGTAAAGAATATTAATACGGATATTGCGATGAAGGTGCCGGGAATTGAGGCAATATTTACATATAAAGATGTTGACCAGAATATGAAAAGATTCACATGTGCAGGTCAGACTTATCCTGAGCCAAGTCCTTATGACAGGCTTATTCTTGATAAGCATGTAAGATTCATAGGCGACCCGGTTGCCATTGTTGCAGGTGCTGATGAACGCTGTGTTGATAAGGCAATGAAGCTTATTAAGACAGAATATGAAGTGCTTGAACCATTGCTTGATTTCACTAAGGCAAAGGATAATGAGATTCTTGTACACCCGGAGGATAACTGGGAGGCATTATGTCCGGTTGGAGCTGATAATAAAAGAAATCTGTGCGCGCATGATGAGAGCGGCGACGGAGATATCGATAAAGTGTTAGATGAGTGTGATATTGTGATTGACAGGACATATCATACTAAGGCATGCCAGCAGAGCATGATGGAGACTTTCAGAACTTTCTGTACAATAGATACTTATGGAAGACTTCATGTCGTAAGTTCTACACAGATAGTATTCCATTGCAGGAGAATTATCTCACATGCACTTGGAATATCGCCATCTAAGATAAGAGTTACCAAGCCAAGAATCGGAGGCGGATTTGGAGCAAAGCAGACATCTGTGTCAGAGATATATCCTGCATTTGTTACATGGAAGACCAAGAAACCGTCTAAGATTATATTTTCAAGGGAAGAAACACAGTCAGCTTCATCACCAAGACATGAGATGCAGATGCATGTAAGACTTGGTGCAACTAAGGATGGTATTGTAAAAGGAATTGATTTATACACATTATCTAATACAGGCGCATATGGCGAGCATGGTCCTACAACAGTAGGCCTTTCTGGACACAAGTCAATTCCATTATATGGAAAGGCAGAGGCGTTCCGTTTTGTAAGTGATGTTGTATATACTAATATAATGTCAGCGGGTGCTTACAGAGGTTATGGTGCGACACAGGGACTTTTTGCAGTCGAGTCAGCTGTAAATGAACTGGCAGACAGACTTCATATGGATCCGTTTGAAATCAGATTTAAGAACATAGTAAAAGAGGGCGATGTAATGCCTGCTTACTATGGACAGGTTAATACAAGCTGTGCACTTGACAGATGTCTTGTAAAGGTCAAAGAGATGATTAAATGGGATGAGAAATATCCTATGAGAAAGATTTCTGATACTAAGGCACGTTTTGTCGGAATGGGCATGGCAATGCAGGGTTCAGGCATATCAGGGGTTGATGTCGGCAGTGCGACACTAAAGCTTAATGATGAAGGTGTATATACTATGAACATCGGAGCTGCTGATATGGGAACAGGCTGTGATACAATACTTGCACAGATTGCAGCAGAGGTTCTTGAATGCAGCACAGATGATATAAGTGTATTTGGTGCAGATACTGACATATCACCTTATGATTCAGGTTCATACGCATCAAGTACAACATATGTAACTGGTAAGGCTGTTGAAAAATGTGCATTAGAGCTTAGAGACAGAATCGAAAAGCTTGGTGCTAAGATGTTAGGATGCGAGAAATGTGATGTCACATTTGACGGAAAGAAAGTAATATGCGAATCAGGTGAGAACAAGGATAAATGTGTAACCCTGGCCGATATATCAACAGCATCCATGTGTGGTAATGATATAGCACTTTCAGTTACCAATACACATACATCTCCTATTTCACCACCACCATTCATGGTTGGAGCAGCGGAGGTCGAGGTTGACCTTCTCACAGGAGAGAGCCGTGTTGTTGAGTATGACGCATGTGTTGATTGTGGAACACCTGTTAATCCTAACCTTGCAAGAGTACAGGCAGAGGGCGGTATCTTACAGGGAATCGGAATGACAATGTCAGAGAATATCACATATTCAGATAAAGGCAAGCTGTATGAGAACTCATTTTTACAGTATAAGATTCCGTCAAGAATGGATATCGGACATATTAATGTTGAGTTTGAGAGCAGTTACGAGAATGCAGGTCCTTTTGGTGCTAAATCAATCGGAGAGGTTGTAATTAATACACCGCTTCCTGCAATTACAGATGCATTAAGCCATGCGGCAGGAAAGAGATTTTACGAGCTTCCTATAACTCCTGACCAGATTGCAATGGCAAGTGTAAAAGATAATTAAAACTGATTGACCATAGAGCCTTGTAATGTTAGAATAATTTCTTATAATATGACAGATAATTTACTTACGAAAGGAATCATTACTATGAATTTTCTTGAAGAAAGAATTATGAAGGACGGAGTTGTCAAAGAAGGCAACATTCTTAAAGTAGACAGTTTTCTTAATCATCAGATGGATGTTAAGCTTTTCAAGCAGATGGGTGAAGAATTTAAGAGAAGATTTGCAGAAAAGAATATTAATAAGATTATAACAATTGAGGCTTCAGGAATTGGTATTGCATGTATAGTTGCAGAATGCTTTGATGTACCGGTTGTATTTGCAAAGAAGTCACAGAGTGTCAATATTGATGGTGATGTGTATTCTGCGGAAGTTGAATCATTTACACATAAGTGCAAGAATCAGGTTCTTATATCTAAGAAGTTTGTAGGTCCAGAGGATCATGTACTTGTTATTGATGATTTTCTTGCAAACGGCTGTGCACTCCAGGGACTTATATCTATTGTCAATCAGGCAGGCGGAACTGTTGAAGGTATTGGAATCGCAGTTGAGAAGGGCTTCCAGCAGGGTGGACAGATTATCCGTAACCTTGGATACCAGCTGGAATCTCTGGCTATTGTTGATGGAATGAATGCTGCAGATGGCAGTATTAATTTCAGAGAGGAGTAATCATGAATGAATATCAGTTTTTTTCACCAGTAGATGTCGTATTTGGATGCGGAAGTCTTTCTAAGCTTCATACTCTTAAGATGCCAGGAAAGAAAGCACTTCTTGTTATAAGCAATGGAAAGTCTGCAAGGATGAATGGTTCACTTGACAGAACAATAGATGAACTTAAACAGGCTGATGTTTCATATGTGCTTTATAACGGAATAGGAGCTAATCCGCTGAAGTCAGCAGTTGAAGAAGGCGCAAGAATTGGTCGCGAGAATGGAGTTGACTTTGTTGTTGCTTTAGGCGGCGGTTCAGTTATGGATGCGGCTAAGAATATGGCAATGTTCATTCCACAGCCATCAGATAATCTGTGGGATTATGCTAATAGTCCATCAGGTGGAAAGATGACACCTCCGAATGAGATGCTTCCATGGATTGCAATTACTACATCAGCAGGAACAGGCTCAGAGGTTGATACTATCGGAGTAATTTCTAATCCTGATACTAATGAAAAGATTGGTATTGGTGGAATGGCGGGGATGTTTGCAAAGTATGCAATTGTTGACCCTGAGCTTATGAAAACAGTTCCACCGAAATTCACTGCATATCAGGGGTTTGATGCACTTTTCCATTCATTGGAAGGGTATATAAGCAACAAACATAATATTATGGGAGATATGATTCAGCGTGCCGCGATTGAAAATATCGGACATTATCTTGCAAGAGCAGTTAAGGATGGCAATGATATTGAGGCAAGAGAACATGTTGCATACGCTAATACAATGTCTGGCTATTCAATGGTTGTAACATCATGTATATCAGAACATTCTATGGAGCATGCAATGAGTGCATATCACCCTGAGCTTCCTCATGGAGCAGGACTTATCATGCTGTCTAAGGAGTACTTCACATTCTGGATTAATAAGCATGTATGTGATGAACGCTTCATTGATATGGCACATTTTCTTGGAATGAAAGATGCGTCTAAACCGGAAGATTTCATCACAGCGCTTCTTGAATTACAGAAGGCATGTGGAGTTGATGACCTTAAGATGTCTGATTACGGAATAAAGAAGGAAGAAGCAATGACACTTGCCAGGAACGCAAGGGCAACAATGATGAGATTGTTCGTAAGAGACCCTCAGGAAACTACTGATGAAGAGATTGCGGGTATATACGAGAGAGCATATAGATAATATTTATTAATTATAGGTATAATATTCACATGATGAATGTTGTACCTTTTTTAATAAAAATGAGGTATTTCTAATGTTTAGATAATATATATTGACATATACAATTATATATGATATTAATATATTTAAAGAATAAAATCTTTTCTAAAGTAACTTGGTGTTGATTGCTTCAATAATCAACACCAGTTGCTTATCAAAGCTGGATATTCATAGATTAACATACATCTATGAAAGTTCGTTTATGAAGGTTTATTTTTCTAAAAACATTTATAGACATTCATTCAGCAAAATCCACATAACACATAATTGAATAATGCAGGCTTGTTTTAGGTATCCGTAAATGCTAATATATTTATATAGATAAAGATAATATTAGTATATGTGCGTGGATATCTGCCTGTGAAAGAGACGAGGAGGATATCTATGGCAGAGAAGAAAGACAATGTAACATCTAAATTTAAGGACAATGTATTCTGTATGCTGTACAGGGATAAGAAGAATCTTTTAGAACTGTATAATGCACTTAACAATTCAGCTTACACGAATGTGGATGATTTGCAGGTGACTACATTAAACGGCGGTTCATACATGAAGTATAAGAATGACGCTTCATTTTTACTATGTATGAGCCTGTATATGTTTGAGCAGCAGTCGAGTAAGAATCCTAATATGCCGTTAAGATTTTTGCACTATGTATCAGATGTATTCAGGGAGCTGTTCAGTAATTCCATGCTTCACAGGAGAAGTATGATTAAGATTCCTGTTCCACATTTTGTGACATTCTACAATGGTCTGGAAAAATGGATTGAAGATGAGGATGAAATCAGGCTGTCAGATATGTACGAGATTCCGACAGACAATCCGGAGCTGGAGCTTAAGGTGCGTGTTATCAACATTAACGAAGATGTACATATCCTTAATAAGTGCAAAACGCTGCGTGATTACATGACATTTGTTAATAAGGTCAGATTCAAGATGGGGGTTGAAGGGGACGATGTCAGGATTGCGGTAACAGAGGCGATGGACGAATGTATAGATGAGGATATACTTGTCGATTTCTTTGAACAGCACAGGGAGGAGGTCGTCGAAGTGAGTATATATGATTATGATGAGGAAGATGTCAGAAGGACATTATTTGAAGAAGCAAAGGAAATGGCTAAAGAAGAATTAAAAGAAGTTGTTAAAGCGGAGGTCATGGAAGAAGTTAAATCGGAAGTCAGAGAAGAAGTTAAATCGGAAGTCAGAGAAGAAATTAAGTCAGAAATGAGAGAAGAAGTTAAATCTATAGTAATTAATCAGGTCATAAAGAAAGTAAAGAAGTCAAAAACTCTGGAGACAATAGCCTCAGAACTAGAGGAAGAAGAGGCAGATATAAAGCCAATATACGATGCAGTAGTCTCATCTGCCCCAGATTATGATATTAATGTAATTAAAGATAGATTAGACAATATGTGAGATATTTATTTCTTCATAAATGAAACAAAATCAAACTTCTTATCAAGCCATCTGCCGACAAGGCCGATGGCTTTTCCCATTGTAAATGCAGCAACAACAGTACCGATGCCAAGCCCCTTAATATGACCTAATATCAGGCCGGTAAGACATGCAGTTACGGCAAGGCATATAACATCAAAAGAAATCTTGATGCGTGAATAGGCAATGCCTGTAATATCAGCAAGCTCACGAGGGAACAGGTCAGTAGGGATAATTGGAAGTCTGCACCTGTTAGAAAGAGCTATGCCGAGACTTATCAGGCAGTAGCTTATAATAAAGTACGTAACTCTGAATCCGATTGCAGTTGGGAGCATTGGAACCCACATATTGTGCATGTCGATGCATTCACCAAATATGAATCCGACAACGAATGAAAACAGATATGATGGTACGAACTTCTTTCGCAGAATCATAAGGCTGAGTACAAGAAGTCCCTGGAACATATATGTAAACGTACCAAGAGTAATCTTAGGGAAGACTTCGGAAAAAGCATATGGAACGCTTGAGATTGCTGATATTCCAGTTCCTGAGTAAAGCATAAGCACAACTCCAAGGCTGTTGATTATAACAGCAAAGGCAAGAACAAGCTCACCTCTAAGCATAGTCTTAACATTTTCAGAAACAGAACCGGCATTTAAATCTATTGCACTATCAATTGAACTCATAAGGAATCCCCTTTCTTTTTAATAAAGAACATAATCACAGTCTCTAAGTGTAGTTTCATTATTGATTAATAACAAATGAATAATTTTAATGAAATTATAGATTTTGTCTATAGAACTGTTTATAATTAAGATAAAGATAATAAATGTGCATGGGAGGCTGATATGAATATATATAACCTGCGATATTTTGTTACACTTGCAAGAATCCGTCAGTACACGAAAGCGGCAGAGGAATTATGCATTACACAGCCGAGTCTTAGTCATGCAATTTCACAGATGGAAAAGGAACTTGGTGTTAAACTCTTTGAAAAAAACGGACATAAGATAACTCTGACTCAATTCGGAGAGGAGTTTCTTTCTTATGCAGAAAAGACTCTTGATGTGTTAGATGATGGAATCGCTTCTATTAAAAGAAGTGCAATGGGAAATGGAACGATAAGATTAGGACTTGTAAGACCATTGGGAATAAGCTATGTCCCTCGGATGGCGGCAGCATTTATAAAGAAGAATCCGAAGCTTGATATAGATTTTACGTTTCACACAGATGTTACGGGCAGGCTGCTTGACGATATGCAGCTTGGGAAGTATGATTTGTTGTTCTGTTCCAAGCCATCAGAAGAATATCATTTTACGGCTGAGCCCGTTATGAAGCAGAGACTGGTGCTTATTACTCCCAAAGGACATCCGCTGGCTAAGAAAAGGAAAAGGAGCATTAATCTTGCAGAGACAGCCGGGTATTCATATGTATGTTTTGAAAAGAACTCTGGAATAAGAAGCATATTTGATGAAATGTTGAAAAGATCGGACATAACAGTAAAGGTTGCATATGAAACTGAGGAAGATCAGGTTATTGCCGGGCTGGTTGCTAATGGATTTGGAATAGCGGTAGTTCCATATATGGATATATTGGAAAAAATGTCTGTAGAAATATTTGAAATCGAGTCACCGGAATATGAAAGAAGCTTCTATATGGTTAATGATAATAGTACATACATGTCTCCTGTTGTAGAGGCATTCAGGAACTTTGTTATAGAGAATACAAGTGTTTTAAAGGCTTTATAGAGATTAATATAATTAATGAATAACCGGTTATATCTTAATTAAATGACAAATTTGTAGAAAAATTAACAGGTTTTATTGATACATTTTTGACAAATTTTAATGAAATTATTAAATAAAAATAAAGTTTGACAGAATTCAATGTAAAAAATAACAAAAATGAACGCTGGTCATAAACAATTTTTTGTTAAAAATGTACGATTATTAAAGGAGAAAATAGTGTCAAACCTAGGCAGAATCTAGGCTTGACATTATTTTTTTTGTGGAATAAAATCCGTGAACAGAAAAGAAATATATTTCATATTTAGAAAGGAGGTCGTGCAGATGGATGCTTTGGTAGAAGGGCTTATGGAAGAACTTAATTGCGAGACAGTGTTCACTATACCTTTGTTTGGTGGAATCCCAGTATATGAATCCGTTGTTGTTACATGGATTATCATGGCTGTTGTGTTCCTGTTGTGTATTCTGCTAAGCCGAAATCTAAGTGTGGAAAACCCCAGTCGCAGACAGGTAGTTGTAGAAACAGCAATAAAGGGACTCAATGATTTCTTCACTGAGACAGTAGGAGAAAAAGGAAAGGCATACATTCCATATCTGTCAGCAATTGCTATTTACATAGGAATTGCGAACCTGATAGGACTGCTTGGTTTCAAGCCACCAACTAAGGATATGAATGTTACAGCAACACTGGCATTGATGAGTATTGTGCTTATTGAGGTCGCAGGAATCAGAGCCAGAGGAACTAAAGGCTGGCTTAAGAGTTTTGCAGAACCAATGCCTATAATACTTCCTATTAATATTCTGGAAGTATTTATCAAGCCCTTATCACTTTGCATGCGATTATTCGGTAATGTTTTAGGTTCATTTGTAATCATGGAATTATTAAAGATGGTAGTTCCGGCAGTTTTACCGGCAGTATTCAGTTGTTACTTCGATATATTCGATGGACTGATACAGGCGTATGTTTTCGTATTCTTAACTGGTCTTTTTATAAAAGAGGCTACAGAGTAAGAGTATATGTAACAAGAATAAATGTTTTAAAAAGGAGATTATTATTATGTCAACAATTTTAGTAGCAATCGGAGCAGGTATAGCAGTATTAACAGGTATCGGTGCTGGTCTTGGTATCGGTAAGGCAACAAGCAGTGCAGTAGACGCTATCGCAAGACAGCCAGAGGCAGAAAGCAAGATTAGTAAGTCACTTCTTTTAGGTTGTGCCCTTGCAGAGGCAACAGCTATTTATGGTTTCGTTATCGCCCTTCTTATAATTCTTTTCTTAGGCTAATAACATTTATGGGAAAGATAACTAAGACAAGATAGAAAGGAAGGCGAAGCTAGTGTTAAGTATAGATCCATGGAATATATTATGGACAGTAGTCAATCTGCTCGTCTTATATCTGGTGTTTAAGAAGTTCCTGTTTAAGCCTGTTATGAAAGTAATCAATGCAAGAGAAGATATGATTAAGCAGCAGTTTGATGATGCTAAGAAGAGTCAGGAAGAAGCAGATGCATTAAAGGCTTCATATGACGAAAAGCTTGAAAGTGCGAAGACTGAAGCTGATGAGATTATTGTAAATGCTAGAAACAGAGCACAGGAAGAGCATGAGGCAGCTTTGGAAAAGACCAGAAAAGAAACAGAAGTAATGCTTGAAAAGGCAAAGGCTGATATAGCTACAGAGAAAGAGAAAGCAACGGAAGCTGCACAGGCAGATATTGCAAGACTCGCTCTCATAGCTGCAAGAAAAATCGTAAAGACAGGTGATGCTCATGACGCAGGCAGCAGTAAATAATGCAATAGTTTTACACCGGTTGTCTGTGAGCAGAGAGGATGTAAGAAGGGCTGATGAGTTATACAGCAAAACTTCAGAACTTCAGAAAATTCTCACGAATCCTGAAATACCTCTTGCAAAGAAATACGACATCATTGATAAAGTGTTTGCACTTGATGATACCAAGGAGCTTATGAAGAATTTCATTAAAGAAATGTGTAAGCTTGGTTATTGTGATGAGATGAGAGACATATTTGATTCATATTACAGAATTGATGATGAAGCAAACCACATTTTAAAAGCAGAGCTTATAAGTGCAGACAGCAGTGATGAAGATGATAATGCAAAGCAGGCACAGGATTTCTTAAAGAGCAGATATCCGGATTATACAATTGAACTGACAAAGACAGTGGATGCGGATCTCTTAGGCGGATATGTTATAAGAGCACATCACAAGGAATACGACAGAAGTTTTGAAGGACGTTTTTGTCAGCTTGAAAGAAAATTAACTGGGAGGTGACCCCTGTGGGCGCAATTAGTGCAACAGATATTATCTCCATTATCCAGAGTGAGATTGAGAATTTCAATTGGGATGAAGCAAGTCGTGAGACCGGTAATGTAATATGGGTCGGTGATGGAATTGCTACAGTATACGGTATTGACCATGCAATGTATGGTGAAATCGTAGTATTTGATAATGGAGTAAAAGGAATGGTTCAGGATATCCGTGAGAATGAGATAGGCGTTATCTTGTTCGGCAGGGATACAGGAATCAAAGAAGGAACTAAGGTTGTAAGAACCAAGAAAAAAGCCGGAATTCCGGTAGGCAGCGCATTTGTAGGAAGAGTAATCAATGCACTTGGCGAGCCTATTGATGGAAAAGGCGATATTAAAGAAGAAGATTACAGACCAATTGAGGAAGATGCTCCTGGTATCGTAGACCGTAAGTCTGTAAGCACACCAATGGAAACAGGAATACTTTCAATTGATTCAATGTTCCCAATTGGCCGTGGACAGCGAGAACTTATCATTGGTGACCGTCAGACTGGTAAGACATCAATTGCCACAGATACAATTATTAACCAGAAAGGTAAAGGTGTTATCTGTGTGTATGTTGCAATCGGACAGAAGGCATCTACAGTTGCCAAGGTTGTATCAACACTTACTAAGCATGGTGCAATGGATTATTCAATTGTTGTATCTTCAACAGCGAGTGATCCTGCATCACTTCAGTATATAGCTCCATATGCAGGTACTGCAATGGCAGAGCATTTCATGCATCAGGGAAAAGATGTTCTTATTGTATATGATGATTTGAGCAAACATGCGGTAGCGTATAGAGCACTTTCCCTTCTGCTTGAAAGATCACCTGGACGAGAGGCTTATCCTGGAGATGTATTCTATCTTCATTCAAGACTTCTTGAAAGATCAAGCCGTTTAAGTGATGCGTTAGGTGGAGGCTCAATAACAGCACTTCCTATAATAGAGACACAGGCTGGTGATGTATCAGCATATATTCCAACAAATGTTATCTCTATCACAGATGGTCAGATATTCCTTGAAACTAACCTGTTTAATTCAGGTATGAGACCAGCCGTTAATGTAGGTCTTTCGGTTTCACGAGTTGGTGGTGCAGCCCAGACTAAGGCAATGAAGAAGGCATCAGGAAGCATAAGAATTGACCTTGCACAGTACAGAGAGATGGAAGTATTTACACAGTTTGCATCAGATCTTGATGATGCGACTAAGGCACAGTTACAGCACGGAAAAGCCCTTATGGAGCTTTTAAAGCAGCCACTCTGCCATCCACTTTCAATGCATGAGCAGGTTATGACACTTGTTATGGCTAACAACGGCGTATTTGATGAGATACCTACTAAGGAAGTTAAGAAACACCAGACAGAATTACTTGAATTCATAGATCTCAAGCATCCTGAAATAGGAAAGCAGATTGAAGATAAGAAAGAGATTAATGATGAGCTGGTTAAGAATATTCTGGAAGCAGTAAAAGAATTTGCATAATGCATGTGTGCTAAAAGAAAGGTAAGCGTATAGATATGGCAAACACAAAGGAAATTCAGGATCGAATAAAAAGTATCAATGATACATTAAAGATTACTAATGCCATGTATATGATTTCTTCTTCCAAGCTTAAGAAATCTAAGAAAATGCTTTCAGACACGGAACCATACTTTTTCACTCTGCAGTCAGAAATGAGCCGAATCTTAAGACATATACCTGATATAAGCAGTATATATTTTAAGACAAATGAGGATAAAGACGCAGCGGATAAAAAGGTAGGCTACATAGTTATTACTGCCGATAAGGGACTTGCAGGTTCATATAACCATAATGTTTTAAAGATTGCGCAGGAGCAGCTTGAAAAGAATCCTAATCATTCATTATTCGTATTAGGAGAACTTGGACGACATTATTTTGAACAGCGCGGTATTGAGATTGAGAAGCAGTTCCACTATACAGTTCAGAATCCTACTCTTAACAGAGCAAGAAATATTTCAGAAGAAATAATAGAACTGTACAGAAAAGGTGAACTTGATGAGGTGTATATCATATACACAAGTATGATTAATGCTATTCAGGAGGAAACACAGATTGAACAGCTTCTTCCTCTTAAGAAGGCAGATTTCAATATCCAGATACCGGTTGATTTCAAAAGAGAGGAACTTGCATTAAAACCTTCCCCAGAAGTAGTTATGGACAGAATTGTTCCTGATTATATAGTTGGTTTCGTATACGGAGCTTTGGTAGAGTCATTCTCCTGCGAACAGAATGCCCGTATGATGGCGATGGAGGCTGCATCAAAGAGTGCAAAGGATATGCTGCACGACCTTGATATACAGTATAACAGAGCTAGACAGGCTTCAATCACACAGGAAATAACTGAGGTTATCGCTGGTGCGAAGTCGCAGAAGAAGAAACGAAAGAAATAATGCGACGGATAGGAGATAATATGAGTAATAAAGGAAAGATTATACAGGTAATGGGACCTGTTGTCGATGTAGCGTTCGAAGATGAGAACCTTCCGGCAATCAGGGACGCACTTGAAGTTAATAATGGTGATAAAAAATGTGTGATGGAAGTTGCACAGCATATCGGTAACGATACAGTCCGCTGTATTATGCTTGCTTCCAGTGAAGGTCTTTGCAGAGACATGGAAGTAACAGCTACAGGCAGCGGCATTAAGACTCCTGTTGGTGAGAAGACACTTGGCCGTCTCTTTAATGTATTAGGAGAGGCTATTGATGGCGGTGAGCAGCCAGATACAGAGGAAAAGTGGGAAATCCACAGAGAACCTCCAACATTTGAAGAACAGAATCCTGCAGAAGAGATTCTTGAGACAGGTATCAAGGTAATTGACCTTTTGGCACCTTATGCAAAGGGTGGTAAGATTGGTCTGTTTGGTGGTGCCGGAGTTGGTAAGACAGTTCTTATTCAGGAACTTATCAGCAATATTGCAACAGAGCATGGTGGATATTCAATATTCACAGGTGTAGGAGAGCGTTCAAGAGAGGGTAATGATCTCTGGACAGAAATGAAAGAATCGGGCGTTCTTGAAAAGACTGCCTTAGTGTTTGGTCAGATGAACGAACCACCTGGAGCACGTATGCGTGTTGCTGAGACAGGACTTACAATGGCTGAATATTTCCGTGATGAGAAGCATCAGAATGTGCTTTTATTCATTGATAACATATTCCGTTTCACACAGGCTGGTTCAGAGGTTTCAGCACTTCTTGGACGTATGCCTTCAGCCGTAGGTTATCAGCCAACACTTGCAACTGAGATGGGTGAATTACAGGAGAGAATTGCTTCTACAAAGAATGGTTCTGTAACATCAGTACAGGCAGTATATGTACCTGCCGATGACCTTACTGACCCTGCACCTGCAACAACATTTGCACATCTTGATGCAACTACAGTTCTTTCAAGAAAGATAGTTGAACAGGGTATCTACCCGGCAGTAGACCCTCTTGATTCTACATCAAGAATTCTTGAGCCGGACATTGTAGGTGAGGAGCATTATGAGGTAGCAAGAAAGGTTCAGGAAATCCTCCAGAAGTACAAGGAATTACAGGATATCATTGCTATTCTTGGTATGGAAGAGCTTGCAGATGAAGATAAGGTTACAGTATTCAGAGCAAGAAAGATTCAGAAATTCTTATCACAGCCATTCCATGTTGCTGAGAACTTCACAGGTATTCCTGGTGTATATGTTCCATTAAAGGAGACTATAAGAGGCTTTAAGGCAATCATTGATGGTGAGATGGACGAATATCCTGAGAACGCATTTTTCAATGTAGGAACTATAGATGATGTTATTAAAAAGGCTGAGAAGATGCAGTAACATCCTGCCAGAAAGGAAAAACTAATGGCTACAAGTTCATTTTATTTAAAAGTAATATCAGCTAACCGGGTGTTTTTCGCTGGCAAATGCCGTTCTCTGATTGTGCCTGAGTTCGATGGACAGAAGGAAATTCTTGCCCATCATGAAGATATGGTTATTGCAATTGATGAAGGTCAGATGAAGTTCCAGCCAGAGGGCAGCGACGAGTGGATTCATGCTGTTGTTGGAATGGGATTTGTTGAAATCGTTAACAACCGTGTAACTCTTCTTGTTGAGACAGCAGAAAAGCCTGAGGAAATCGATGTAAGAAGAGCAGAGGAAGCTAAGCAGAGGGCAGAGGAGAGACTTCGCCAGAAGCAGAGTATCCATGAGTATTATCACTCAAGAGCAGCACTTGCAAGAGCTATGGCAAGACTTAAGGCAACATCTGGAAAGTAGAATTGTATAAGATATATGTTGGATGCATATGTGATTTTGCGCCTGTCAGAACGTTTGTGAATAGCGTTCTGACAGGTGCTTTTTTATTGTGCAGGTGTAAAAGAAGTCAAAGCGAGGCGGATTGGACGTTGAAGTGGTGGGAAGGCACGAGGAAGTCCAAAAGGGAAGCCGAGGCACGGCGGATTGTACCTCATAAGATACTTGTAAATGAATATTCCGCTTGCTATAATATGCAAGTGTATTTTGTATACACAGCTAAAACAAAACGATTGAAGTGTAGAAATACACAATCAGGGAGGAACTTAAGATGTTATCTATGAAAGAAGCGATAGAGAATTATGTTGAAGGTTGTGTTGGTAAGGTTGATTGTCCGGCATACAAGCTTTTTATTAAAGCAATACTTGCGGGAATGATGATCGCATTTGGTGCAGCTGGAAGCAGTGTGGCAGCACATGATATTGCTAATGTAGGACTTGCACGTCTGGTTGCAGGAGTTGTATTCCCAATGGGACTTATGATGGTTGTTATGACAGGTGCTGAGCTTTTCACGGGAGACTGTCTGGCAATTATGGCAACTGTACAGAAGAAGCACACAGCATTTAAGCTGATAAGAATGCTTATTGTAGTATATTTTGGCAATCTTCTTGGCTCATTATTACTCACATGTATTGACTATGTAAGTGGTCAGTACAACTATTCATCTGGAATACTCGGCGCATATACAATTAAAGTTGCGCTTGGCAAATGTAACCTCGATTTTACAACTGCGCTTGCATCTGGAATTCTCTGTAACATACTTGTATGTGCTGCAGTTATGCTTGCTGCGCGTGCCAAGGATATGACTGGAAAGTTGTTATGCTGCTTTTTTATAATAATGCTCTTTGTCGTAAGCGGATATGAACACTGCGTTGCAAATATGTATTATGTTCCAGCCGGAATGATAGCAAAGCTCAACCCATTATATGTGAAGGATGCAATGGAGCAGTATGGATATACCGCACAGCAGCTTAGTGCACTGAATATACCGAATTTTATATTTCACAATCTCATTCCAGTTACAATAGGAAATATCATTGGTGGAATGGCATTCTTTGGAATACCGCTGATGTATATCAATGGAGTTGGCGGGAAGAAGGCGTGAAATGTCTTAAAATATATCACAGAAATATTTTAGAAGAGTAAAAGAGTATGTTTGCACAAGAACATCATTGTTAGGAAGAAATGATTGGAAATAAATGTTATATTATGTTATAGTATTAGAAAATTATATTTTGTAGCTTTTGAGATTTGTGGTATAAAACATATTAATTAGAATAGGGAGATGATTGAAATGTTTAAAAATTCAAAATCAAAGATTATCTTAATTTCATCTTTGGTTGTTATTATAATAGTGTCTATAGTTGTTGGTATTATTTTAAATTCTAATAAGAAAAAGGAAACAAAAGTTACAACAAATAGTTCAAATGAAACAATTAAAGTTGCAGAAAATACTTCAAAAGAAACAGTTTCTGAAAACACAAAAAGTTCGGAAATGGATAGTTCAACTGAAGAATCTAAAACTGAAGAAGTTACAGAAAATGAAAGTGAAATAGAAGAATCTTCATATGTTGAAAATATTACTGAAGAACAAAGAAATTATTCTGAAAATAACAAAGAACAAAATTACGTTCAGAATGAGAATGAAAATTCTAATAATGAAAGTGATAATACTCCTTCAAATGAACCAGAGTATAATCCCCCAGCTGAAATTCCAACGCAGCCAGCTAAAAAAGGTGAAGCTCATATAGCTTATAAACCAGATGGAACTTGGGATCTTCAGAATACTTATTTTGATAATATTTATAGTTTAAAAGGAATTAATATTTCAAAAGGTATTATGGGAACTAATGAATATTATAATTTTAAAAAAGAAAATAATTTAGATGTTTATATGGTTCAAGATTCTTTATCTGGCGTTGGTAAAACTGATCCTGTATATATTGATAATTATACTTTTCTAATTTTTACAAGAGATAATAATGAAGTAAAAGCAAAATATAATAGAATCTCTAATAGCTTTTATATAGTTAATTAAAGGAGACAATGATACTTGAACGATAGAACAAAAATGGTGTATCGTTCAAGTAAGGGAGTTCATGATTTCACAACAGCTCTAAAAATGGCAAGGGAAAGAATGAAGAAAACAGCATAGCAACGAAAAACAAGCACCCAAAAATCAGGGTGCTATTTTATTACTTGATAATACAACTTATATGTTGTATTCTATGATTGAACAAGAGAGAAAGCGAGGATTATAGATGACACTACACAGTTATTACACTAATTATGGTAAGAATTTAATACATGATTATATAAATAGTTTGCCAGAAGATGAAAAGACAGATGGATTTTCTGTTATGGAATGTATGGAAAACGTGTAAAAGAACTTGGAATCCATTTAGGCAAAAAATTTATATAAGGAGGTAATAGTTATGCCATTTGTAGAAATTAATGTAAAAAACGAAATAGAAAAGCAAAGAGAAACAGATCCAAAATTAAAAAAGGCATGGGATGAATCCCGTGCTGAGTATAGATTAATTGGTGAAATGATTAGTTTGCGGAAACAGGAAAATGTAACGCAAAAGGAATTAGCTGAATTAACGGGAAATAAACAACAAGTGATTTCACGGATTGAGCGAAAAGAAAGCATTCCTACTATTAGAGCTTTTAGTCATATCTTGGATGCTCTTGGATATGAATTGCAGATTGTAAAAAAGGAATCAATCTAAAAGTAAATATGTGTAGTGTTTTTTATATAGCATCTTATGGAAACATGGCTTATTAACTTTATCAAAGAAGCATATTTGTTTGGTTCTTATGTCAGATGCGAGGCAACTGAAAAAAGTGATATAGATTTCATGATAGTACCAAAACGTACTGTTGGATTGGAGTTCTTTGGATTATATCATTTTCTTCAGGAAGAATTTGAAAAGAATGTTGATGTTATAAGTGAAAAAGAAGCCATAGAATGCATACTAAACAAATAAAATCACATGTATTAGCAGAAACTGCATTTGAAAGAACAGAGATTGATACTCATCTGACAGCAACATGGTCGCAGAATATAGAGCAGAACCTATAAGAAGATATTATTTCTATTGCTTATAGGCAGAAATATTAGGATTTCTGCTCATAAAGCGCAGATTTCATTGTAAATACCTATAAATGATGGAAAACCACATTATCTATAGGCAATCTTTAGCTTTCTGGCAAGGATAATGTCTGATTCGAGAGAAGAATGTATGGAAAATACCTATAAGCTGTGAGAATATACGACTACCTATAGGTATCATGACAAAAAAATCAGACAAGACACGTCTTCATCAATAATAATATGCTTATAAATCTTGAAATATAGATATTCTTATAGGAAATGTTTAACAACATTATAGTGGATTTATCCAATATATGCTACAAAATCAGAGCATAAGAAAACACCTCTTAATCAGCAATATACATTCTGATTAAGAGGTGTTTTTCTTCGTCCATTATTAGTAAGTATACTCATGGCGAGGGCAATAATAAAATGCCTGAAGCTGACTGTTACGGTTATAGGTAACTGTATAACAATCGGCTGGTGCATCAGCATAAGTCTCAGGATTAACTCTGATAGTTATTGTCTGTCTGTGAGACTGTCCACTGTTACCGTGTTCTGCACTGGTATTATCCTGTCCTACCCCTTTGAGATTACTGATAGTCTGGACTGGGTACACTTTTGAATTGCGAATAACTCCATTTGCTGCAATAATCCCTCCTTGGACCTTATTTCAAAATGTTACTTCTACATTATATATCGGTCAAACGTGTTATATTATTACATTGAATTTCTTTATAAAAATGTATGATAGAGGAAGATAATGCGTAAGATAAGCCCCATTCCGGACTAATCCGGAGTGGGGCTTATTATACGCATAAGCAGTTAATGCTTAATTAATCAATTTCTTTTTTCTTAATTCTGTCAAGATAATCTTTAGTTTCTTTAGCAACCACACCGTTTAAAGCAACGAGTGCAATAAGGTTAGGAATAGCCATCAGACCATTAAATATATCTGCAATTGTCCATACCGCAGATACTGTCATATAAGGACCGATGAATACGCAGAGGATATATACCCATCTGTATGCCTTGATACATTTCTTCTTACCATTAGTAAGGTATTCAAGGCAGCGCTCAGAATAGTAGTCCCAGCCAAGAATAGTTGTAAATGCAAAGAATACGAGGCATAACATAAGAATAAATGAAGCAACTCCATCAGGGAATGGAAGTCCTAACTGGAATGCTTTAGTTGTTACTGCAACACCTTCAAGCCCCATATCGTAAGCTCCTGTAAGAACAATTGCAATACCTGTAATTGAACAGATGATAATAGTATCAATAAAAGTACCTGTCATAGAGACAAGACCCTGACGTACAGGTTCATTGGTACGGGCGGCAGCAGCGGCAATAGGTGCACTACCAAGACCTGCCTCATTAGAGAAGATACCTCTTGCAATACCCTTCTGCATAGCTACAACCATGGCACCAAGGGCACCACCAGCAGCGGCCTTAAGACCAAATGCACTCTGCACAATTGTAAGGATGGCAGCAGGAACATCTGTAATATTAAATAAAATAATAAGAATACCTGCTAAAAAATATGTTGCAGCCATGAAAGGAACAATAACCTGAGCAACCTTAGAAATTCTCTGGATTCCACCAATAAGAACAAGAGCAACACAGAATGTAAGGATAAGACAGCTTATAACTACAGTCCATGAATATGTTCTTCCAAATAATGAAACAGTCCATGCGTTGTTAGGATCAAAGAAATTATTAACAGCAGAAGAGATTCCGTTTACCTGTGTAAATGTACCAATTCCTAAAAGACCAACGCCTATACCAAAGAAAGCAAATATCTTGGCAAGCCATTTCCACTTAGGTCCCATACCATGTTCAATATAGTTAAAAGGACCACCAACAACATGACCATCTTCGTCAACCTGTCTGAACTTAACTGCTAAAAGACATTCTGCGTACTTGGTAGCAGTACCAACTAAGGCAGCAAGCCACATCCAGAATAATGCACCAGGACCGCCTGAGACAATAGCAGTAGCAACACCTACGATATTACCTGTACCAATTGTTGCTGAAAGTGCTGTACATAGTGCTGCGAAACTGCTCACTTCACCGTGCTTTCCATCAGTTTCGTCTTTGAAAATGTACTTAAAAGCACGACCAAGATTAGTAAACTGAACACCCTTAAGTCTGATAGTAAGAAACAGACCAACTGAAAGTATAAGGACAATGAGTGGGATTCCCCAGACATATGCGTCAATAGTGTCGAGAATAGTATTGATTTTACTAAACATATTATGTATTCTCCCTTTTTATAAAAAATTAAGACAAATTTTAACATAAAACAACATTTTTTTCAATTGAATACTGTTATTTCCTAATATAATAAATAATTTTGTTAAATGTTGCTTATTGACAAACTCTGTCAATTTATATATTATTGTTGAAAACAAAGGCGTTTTGCAGATAAAGCAAGACGCTTTTTCCATATTATTAAGGTATTATCCGGAAGATATAATCGGGAGAGACTGTTTAAAAATGCAGCGCCGAAGGTGACAGCGAAAACTCTCAGGCAAAAGGACCGGTTATGGACGGAACTCTGGAGAGCTGTGTAGATACAGCACCGAAGAAGCAATTTCTAAGCAGAGGGATGAGGAATATTGAGGCTGATTTGCTTGGAGAGAATCTTTCAGGTTTTTAACAGAGGCATAGGTGTATTAAAGTGCGCCTGTAGCCTCTTGTTTTTATGTAAAGATATATTAGGAAGGGAATCTTCTTAGGAATCTTGATAAGGCGGGATTGCAAGGCACGAAAAGGCTAAAGCAAAGGAGAGAAACATTATGAAGACAGACATTGAAATTGCACAGGAAGCAGTAATGGAGCCAATTAAGAATGTTGCAGCCAGATGCGGCATAAGCGAGGATGATCTTGAATTATACGGAAAGTATAAGGCTAAGATATCAGACGAGTACATTAACAGTGTCAAAGACAATGAAGATGGAAAGTTAATTCTTGTAACAGCCATTAATCCAACTCCGGCGGGAGAGGGAAAGACAACAATTACTGTAGGGCTTGGAGAAGCATTTGGAAAGCTTGGAAAGAAGGCTGTTATAGCACTTCGTGAGCCATCACTTGGTCCATGTTTCGGTATCAAAGGTGGAGCAGCAGGTGGTGGATATGCACAGGTTGTTCCTATGGAAGAGCTTAATCTGCATTTTACAGGCGATTTCCATGCAATCACATCAGCTAACAACTTATGTGCAGCACTTCTTGATAACCATATACAGCAGGGCAACGAACTTGGAATTGACCCAAGATGTGTTACATGGAAAAGATGTATGGATATGAACGACCGTGTTCTTAGAAATATAGTTGTAGGTCTTGGTTCTAAGGTTGACGGAACTGTAAGAGAAGATCATTTTGTTATCACAGTTGCGTCAGAGATTATGGCAGTATTATGTCTTGCAACAGATATGAAGGATTTAAAGGAAAGACTCGGCAAGATGGTAGTTGCTTACAATTATCAGGGACAGCCTGTTACAGCATCAGATATCAAGGCAGTAGGTTCAATGGCAGCTTTGTTAAAGGATGCATTAAAGCCTAACCTTATCCAGACACTTGAGCATACTCCAGCATTAGTACATGGTGGACCATTTGCTAATATCGCACATGGCTGTAATTCAGTAAGAGCAACTAAGACAGCACTCAAGATGGCAGATTATGTAATCACAGAGGCAGGATTTGGTGCAGATTTAGGAGCAGAGAAATTCTTCGATATAAAGTGCCGTAAGTCAGACTTAAAGCCAGATGCAGTTGTATTAGTAGCAACAGTAAGAGCACTTAAGTACAATGGTGGAGTACCTAAGACAGAATTATCAGCAGAGAATCTTGATGCATTAAAGAAGGGAATCGTAAACCTTGAAAAGCATATCGAGAATTTGCAGAAATATGGCGTGCCTGTAGTTGTTACACTTAATGCATTTGTATCAGATACACGGGCAGAATTAGATTATATACAGAAGTTCTGTGAAGATAAAGGCTGTGAATTCGCCCTTGCCAAAGTATGGGAAAAGGGTGGAGAAGGCGGAATTGAGCTTGCAGAAAAGGTTCTTAAGACACTTGAGACAAAGAAGAGCAATTTCCATTGTCTGTATGAGACAGACCAGCCGGTTAAAGCAAAGATTGAGACAATTGCCAAAGAAATATATGGAGCAGGAAGTGTTAATTATTCGGCAGCAGCTAATAAGCAGATTGCACAGCTTGAACAGTTAGGATTTGGTAATCTTCCAATCTGTATGGCTAAGACACAGTATTCGCTTTCAGACGATCCGACATTACTTGGCCGTCCGGAAGGATTTGAGATGAATGTAAGAGAAGCATATGTATCAGCCGGTGCAGGCTTCATAGTAGTGCTTACAGGTTCAGTAATGACAATGCCAGGACTTTCAAAATCACCAGCGGCATATAATATAGATGTTAATGATGATGGGGTAATAACTGGGTTATTCTAGAAAAGTGACTCCCGGGAGTGGGAGGCAGGTGGCTGGGTAGTGTATTTTCAAACGCGCTTTCGCTCGGACGAAAACGCAGCGGTACTAAGATTTTGCGAGGCTTGTCGCCTTTGGCGACTCCCTCGCAAAATCAAGTGCCGGCGTTTCCTACGGTTTGAAAATACACTACCCAGCTACCTGCCTCCGAACTTCCGGGAGTTTTTCTACATAGTGTCAAATGATACGTGAAAAAACAAAAAGACACTTTTGTACATTGAAAACTTTAAATATTTTATGATGAGATAGTCTGACGCCACCCTTGATGGTACAAAAAAAGAACTGCTGTAGGTTATTCACCGACGGCGAGGAACTAAAGAACAGTTCAGTTTTTCGCCGGTTACAGCAGTTTAGCAGTTCTTTTTTGTACCATCAAGGGCAGAGCCGCAAGGCGGTGTCTGGTTTGTTTACCTCTGGCTCAGAATCTAAGAACAGTTTTGCTGCATGCACAGTATTGTCTGTTGCCCTATTGCTATGAGGTATTGCCATTTATCCGGCATATTACCAGCCATGGCTAAACCAGAATCCTGTACAGGCGGCTTATATTTAAACTCTTTGTGTGGTCACAGGAAGTTGTAATAAGTAACCCACAAAGCAAGGTCGTAGTTGGAACCGTCGATGTTGTTAAAACCATTTGCAGGTCTGTAGGATTGTTTGTAAGTACGTATATTCAAAACACTTAGAAGGACAACGAGAAGATCATAATTAACTCTCAGATGCTATTAGTAAAGACTTAAAAAAGGATTTAAATTTCTAGGTTCAATCACTATTTTTTCTCATTTACAAGCAGCCGGAATTATAAACAAAATTTTATATAAATTAGACGCTTTGAAACAAATTGATACAAGTTTTATGATAAATTTATATAAAGCTTTATAATTAGATATGAACTTGCATAGCTCAAATTAGAAAATTCCATCTATGCAAGTTTTTCTATATTTTGAAGGAGAACAATTAAATTTTTTCTGAAATACAGTAGCTAAATAATTAGCATTAGAAAAGCCAGTTTTATAAGCTATCTGACTAATTGATAATTGTGTATTTCCAAGTAATAACTGAGCATGTTGCAATTTGGTTGCTGTTAAATAATCAGTATAAGAACAGCCAGTTACTTCTTTGAATAATCGAGAAAAATGTGATGTTGATAAAGATATGTATTTAGCAGCATCATCTATTGTAGGATTATACTCCAGATTATTTTCAATATAAACAAGGACGTCATGTATTCGCGAATCAAATTTATTAAAAAGCAATTGTGAAGATTCTATAGGCAAATGTTCCTGATATATTGTAAAAAATAATTTATGTAACATACCAGTTAAAATTAGTTGCGAATAAGGAGTATTATTGTTATATTCCTGATACATTTCTTCAAACTGGGATTTTATCTTTATTTGCGATTCAGGTAAAAAATGCAAATAGTCTGTACATAATATGTCAAATTCTGATTGTCCAACTAAATTAATTGCTGGCTGTAATGCTTCAAGTCTAAATTTAATTATGTATCGTTCATAGGGAATATCAGACATTGCACAATTTCGATGATATACATTCGGTTTACTTATCCCAACATCTCCGGAATGTGCAATTTTAATATTTTCATAGGAAAACCATTTACGATCTCCACTGACAAGATATCCTAACATATAATGATCAGAGGCTGCTTGCATGTGTGGCATAGAATATGATGCTTCTTTTATCTTGTGGTCTACATGTATTATCTCATTTGAACTCAGAGGGATTGGCATTTGTATCTCCTTATATTCATTATATTGTATACATAATAGCATCAAATTAGAGAAAATACAACAAAATTGATATTATATTTAATGTAATCATTAATAAAAACTCATATAATTTCATACATACTAAAAGGATTAAACATGGAGGTTATATGAAGAAACAAAATATTTATTTAAAACTATCTGTGAAGTATATTTACTATTTTTTATTATTTATTGTATTTTCTTATTTTTTATCCCATATCTTAGTTGAAGGTTCCAAAATAATATCTGTAGCAATTAATGATATGATTGCGGGTAAGTTTGTTAATCTTAAATCAATTTTTTTTACAATATTGATTTTTGTTATCCTATCTACGTTAATTTCTTTTTTTAAGAAACTTTGTGGAGAGCAATTTAGTTTGGTAATACAGAAGGAAAGCAAGAATTATATTGTAAAAAAAATTGAAGAGATTGAATATGCATACATTAATGAACATACAGGAACTCTAATTACAAAATTAATTTCCGATATTGAAAAAATAGGCCAACTTTATTCTGAAATAATCCCAGAGATTTTTCAATCAATTATTACAATTATAGCATTGAGTTATTCAATATTTAAAATGGATTGGATACTCTTACTGAGTATCGTGATTTGCTATCCTTTAGTAATGTGTATAAGCAACAATCTAGCTAAAAATATTAATAGATTAGCAAAGTCTAGGAGAGCAAAGTATGATGAATTGACACAAGTAGCTAATGATGATATTGCAGGAATTGCAATAGCACGTAGCTATGGTTTAAATAAAATATTAAATGAACGAGTAGAAAAAATTGCAAACGATATTTTAGGAAATGAAATTTATCGTAATAAGTATCAAGCAATTGGAAACGTAATTCAGAGCTTAGTCAAATGGATTCCTAGTGTTATTTGTTCTCTAATTGCATTGATGGAATTTTTTAAAGGACAGTTATCCATAGGAGATATGATGGCTTTTATTATTTTGTTTAATAAAATATCATCTCCCATGAGTGAATTACCTTTTAAAATAAATGATGGAAGAGAATTATTGATATCAATAAAAAGAATAAATGAGATAATGGCTGCTCCAAAAGAGCATTCAGGAACATATTGTGGAAATACCTCTGATTTATCAAAAACAGAAAGTGTAATATGTTTTAAGGATGTTTCGTTTTGGTATAACTCTAATCGTGAAAAGAGAGTTTTTGATAAATTGAATATAGATATAAAAAAAGGGACTACAACAGCAATTGTAGGATCATCTGGTGTAGGAAAATCTACATTATTTAAAATTATATGCGGTTTAGAAAAAGTAAGAGAAGGAGATTATTACCTATACGAACAAAATTTTAGAAATTGGAATTTAACAGCTGCAAGAAAAGAGATTGCTCTGGTATCACAGAATGTATTTTTATTTGCAGATACAATTTTTTCTAATATTACTTATGGTATGGATGATGTGTCTATAGAAGTCGTGATAGATGCATGTAAAGCTGCGTGTATTCACGATTATATTATTACCTTACCGGATGGATATCAAACTTTTATTGGAGAGAATGGAGTAAATTTGTCGGGCGGACAAAGGCAAAGATTAACTATTGCTAGAGCATTTCTAAAATCATCTTCTATCTTATTATTAGACGAACCAACATCCGCTTTAGATGTAAAAACGGAAGAAGCGATAAATAGAATAATAGAAACAAGAAAGAACAATCAAACAGTGATCATCATTGCTCATAGATTGTCAACTATACGTAATGCAGATGATATTATTGTTTTACATAAAGGTAAAGTCGCTGAAAGAGGATGTCATTTTGAATTATTAGGTAAAGAAGGTTTATATTCAAAATTGTACAATAACGAATGTGAAACAGGAATAGAATAAAATTATTAGTATATAGGAGTAGTGCTAATGACACAGAAAAATATTTTTTGTAAGTTTTTAGGTTTATTAGAAAACAGATTAATGATATATATTGTATCTATAATAATGATGACAACCTTTTATGCTGTATTTGAAGTTACAGGTTCGCTTTTTGTAAAATCTATATTTGATATTGCAGAAAAAGGAAATTATGAAGATGTAAGTGTAACTATGGGATTCTACTTATTGATAGGAATAGTTGCAGTATGTATTGCTTCAATGTTTATGTATATTTACAATAATGAAGCAAAAAAAGGTTCTATAGAAATAAAGAAGAAGGTATTTTCTAAAACATTAAATTTTCCAATGGAATTCTATGATACACATCATAGTGGTGAATTGCTATCACGTTTAATTTATGATACAGATAAAGCAAGTGAAATATATTCATCCAGACTAAGGAGAGTGTTGGCTCCTATAATTTCCGTTTTGGTATATATAATAATAATGTTTATAATCAATCCGGCAATGACATTAGTTCTTGTTCTTTTGAATATTTTACTTTTTTTACTTAATACATTAATATCTAAACCAATGAAAAAAGTAGGAAAAGAGTCCGCAGAAAAAAGTGCAATAATGACAGAAAAATTGTCTAATATGTTGACCGGTATAGAGGTAAATAAAATGTACGATTTTATGCATCATAACCGGAAGAAATATGAACTAGCTAATAAAGAATATTGTTATGTACAGAGGAAAAGAATGTACTTAGTTAGTATTTTAGAATCCCTTAATGTTGCTTTTGATATGTTGTGTGCATTACTTTTTTTAGTTATAGGTATTTATTTTTTACAACATCAATTAGTTTCTTTGGGAGATATTGCAGCAGTATATACTATATATGCTGCACTTAGTTTACAATTTTTGCAATTAGGTAAATATTATCCTGAATTGATGAATTGTATATCTTTTGCAGAGAGAATATTTTCTTTTCTGGATGAGAAAGAAGAATGTACTGAAATGGTAAATGACATACAAATTAATAGCACTTATGAATCTAGTGCAATTAATATTGATAATTTATCTTTTCAATATAATGTAGCTACACCCGTTTTAAATCAAGTAACAATAACAATACCTAAAAATAAGAATGTGGCATTAATAGGTAGATCGGGATGTGGTAAAAGTACAATAGCAAAACTTCTATTAGGTTTTTATCCAATTTCTTCTGGTGATATTAAATTTTTTGGAAAATCTATTAAAGAGCTTGGATTAGAAAATGTAAGAGCATTGATAGCATATGTTCCTCAAGAAGCATATTTGTTTGAAACAAATATTATCGAGAATATACGATATGGTAAACCGAATGCAACAGATGCAGAAATTATAAATGCAGCAAAATTAGCTAATGCTCATGATTTTATTATGAAGCAAGCCGATAAATATCAAACCATGATAATTGGCAACGGACACAATTTGTCTGGAGGAGAAAAACAAAGAATAGCAATGGCTAGAGCCATAATAAAAAATTCACCAATTATGATTTTAGATGAAGCAACTTCTGCACTGGACAATGAATCAGAATTTCTTATACAAGATACAATTACAAAATTGAAAAAAACAAAAACTATTATTACGATTGCACATAAACAAGCAACCATAGATTTTGCAGATATCGTAATTGAATTATAACAATTTGATTCCCCCCCAAAAAAAAAAATTGTTTGATAGGAGATGAGAATATCTCTCCAGCCCCAACCTTGCCAAAGGCGGGGCGGAGCAGTTGTCCGGTAAAGAAAAGCCCAGCCGTGTATATATCTAAAATCAAAACCGTATGAAGACGCTGGCACTTGATTTATAAAGGCAGCCGCCTAAGGCGGCAAACCTTTATAAATCTTAGTACCGCTGCGTCTTCGTCCGAGCGAGAGCGGGTTTTGATTTTAGATATATACACGGCTGGGCGTGCTTTAGGGGAGCAACTTCCTACAACATAACTCCCGACTTCTCCTTACTTCTCTCAATCATATGATTCAGCTTCTCAAATGGTTTCTGTAAGAACAATCCGATAATCAGCGAAACAACTATATATATAGAAAGAAATGCGAGGTTCTTAATGTAATCGTATCGGTACATTCCTGCTATGCATTCTCTTAATGCGTCCATTGAATATGGGAAGAGCAGAAATCGGTATATTATCTGGTAGGCGTTAGGAAGTACTTCTATAGGGAATGTACCGCCTGAGCCGGCAACCTGTATAACGAGCAGGACAATTCCAAGTGCTTCACCGATATTTCCAAATGCAACAGTAAGGCTGTACATAAAGAAGGTGAATACGAAGCTTGAGAATGCACATGCAACCCAGTAAAGGAATGGGTGGTAACACTGGATTCCTATGTAGAGAAGATTTCCAAGTGTTATAAGCAGTGCCTGAAGCTGTCCTACTGCAAAGAAGATAAAATACCTTCCGAAGAATTTTTCATATCTCTTTGCATCTGCTGGAATGTCCGGAGCAGGATGCACAGGTGTGTGCATAATAGCAACAAGTATAAGTCCACCAAACCACAGTGCAAGTATTGTGTAGAATGGTGAAGCGCTTGTTCCATAGCTTTTAACAGCATATACCTGCTCTGTTGTTATATTTACAGGTGCAGAGAGAAAATCTCCCAAAGTATTGGCATCTGCATTTAACATCTCTGATAATAAACCATATGTATCCTGTTCAGTGATTGTGTTTAATGTATTAATTGCGTTATCAAGCTTTGTCTCGAGGTCACTGAGAAGCTCTTTAGTCTGAGTGAGTGAGCCCGATGTAAGCTTAATTGCAGCAGACAGGTCTGCAACATCCATGTTCATGTCAGAATAAAGCTCTGTTAATGAACTCATAATGCTTTGAATCTGGGACATCTGGTTTGAAAGAGCAGATGATAATTCATTTAAAGATTCAGCGGAATTACCATTTACAAGTGCCTGTAAGGTTATTAACTGCTGCTGCTGTAACTGTAATTGTGTATAAACTTGCGGTGCAGCACTGTTTGAACTGCTGCTTATTGATGATGTAAGGTCAGTAATTGCAAGCATTGAGTTAAGAATTACATCGTATGTTGAAAGTGTAGTCCTTGCGGATGTAAGTCTGTTAATAACTGCATCCATAAGAGAACCGGTTTCTTTATCTGCATCTTTGATAACTGAGTCGCCAGTACCGGCAATCGTAGATACGATTGTATCTATAAATGTCTGGTTTACCTGCTGCTGAACTGCTGTTTTAGCCTTGTCTGTTATCTTAGGTGCAATAGCGTTTGCTTTCTGGTTACAGAAATATTTTAACTGAGGATGTTCCATGGAATCACTTAAGAAGCTTATAAGATTCTTGGAAAAATTCTCTGGAACAACGAGAGCTGCATAATACTCACCGCTGTATACGCCTTCGATTGCTTCATCTGATGAAGCAACAAACTGCCAACCGATAGTGTTATTAGTTTTAAGTGCATCAATTATGGTGTCACCGACATTAAGCTCCGTTCCTTCAAGAGAAGTACCTTTGTCAACAGATACAACGGCAACTTTAATCCTGCTTGTGGAAGCCTGTCCATATGGATCCCAGTTTGACAGGATATTAAACCACGAATACAATGCAGGAATAACGGTAAGACCGATAATTACGCATAGTGCAATTACATTTGTTTTTATGTGGCGAAGGTCAGCCCGTATAATCTTAAATATATTTTTCATAACTGTACCTCACTTAAAAATGCTTTGATACTGTCTGTAATAGAAGTATCAGCCTGTTTTTCCTTAATCTCAATATTGAGCTCATTGAGCTTTCTTGCGAGCTTGTCATCAATATAATCAATAACTATAAGATAAGCACAGAATATAAAAAGTGAGATTACCCAAAGAAGCAGATAAACAACCTTAGCTGTATCCATGGTAAACATAAGCACCATGAATACTAAAGGAATTATCATCATACATCTTAAGCAGACCTTTTTCTTGTGCTGGTTCTTAGCGTGCATATTTTCTGCAAACGCTGTGATTTCCGCAATAACAACATCTATATTAAAATCATCATTTTGCATAAATTCATTTCTCCTTTACATAAAATGTGTTTCTTTCATACGGCGTTCGAAGAACTCGCGTACTTCAAGAAGTGACTTTCTGATTCCAAGTCCCAGAATAAGGGAAATAACAGCATAAGCGCATAATTTCACAAGAAATACAGCGTAATCACACTGATATAATCCGCTTATTGCCTCCCTCATGGCATTGATTGCATAAGGGAATGGGAAGTAAAGGTACACATTCTGGAAGAATTCAGGAAGAAGTTCTATTGGATAAGTTCCGCCTGAACCGGCAATCTGTAACACAATCATAACTACAGCAATAGCTTTTCCCAAATCACCAAATGTAAGAACAAGTGTATATATAAATAATGTAAATACAAAGCTTGTTATAGCGGCTGCAAGCCACAGCATGAATGGGTGGGTGCAGTCAATTTTTAAAATGTACAAATCACCAAGAACAACTACAAGAGCCTGAAGCTGTCCCATTGCAAGGAAGAGTAATGCACGGCCTATATATTTCTGATGTTCTGTGGCATCCTTGAATTCATCATCCTCATAGTCAACCTTTACTTTCATAAGGGCAACTAAAACAATTCCTCCAACCCAGAGAGCAAGTGTTGTATAGAAAGGTGTAACACTTGTTCCATAGTTAGTCTGCATATAGACGTAGATTTCTTCTACCTGTACAGGTTCTGACAGGAATGACGCTATTGACTGTGCGTCTGAGTTGATGAAATCCATTATCAGTTTATATGTAGAAGATGAACTTATATCTCCTACTGAACCAGATATGGTATCAAGTCTTTTGTTGAGAGAATCAAGTAATGTTTTTGTGCTTTCTAGAGTTGTATTAATATTTACTGATATATCACTTACTCCAAGAAGCATCTGCGAGATTCCATTAATATTGTCTCCGGCACTGCTTATATTAGCTGCAAGGCTGCTTACGGCATTCTTAATGGAAGCCTTAAGAAGGTTAACATTAGTTCTTATTACAGTCTGCATAATTGTCTGGCTCTTCTGGAGCTCTGTGCGGCACTGTTCAACAACAGACTTGATTAACTGATATTTTGCCTGAAGTGTTTCAGGTGAATCAGTAAGAATATCGGCACACTGCTGAACAAGGTTGTATGCGATATTCTCCATAGCGTTAACAGAAGCTAGAGCTGACTTTAGGGCGGTGATAACTGCCGGATCAATGCCATCTACTTTGCTGAGGGAATCAATAGCGTCTTCAAGAGCCTTATTCTGGTCTATAAGTTCCTTTAACTGTTCGTTGGCTTTACTAAGCTCAACGCCAGCCTGTCCGACATCAGTTATTGAAAGCTGTATAGCTTTATCAAGAGAATCAAGTGCACTGTCAGTTAATTCATTCATAGCTTTAAGCTGCGCATCAATCTGGTTTGCAATATCATCTGTGACATTATCAAGAGATTTATTGGCAATATCAGCAACATCAGTTGTTCCGGTAAGAACATCTTTAATCTGTGGAAGAACCTCCTGAAGTTTTGCAAGATTATCTGCCAGGTCTGAATTACTCTTAATAAACATGTCAATCATGGTATCGTAAGAATTAATATTGGCAGATACACTCTGTAAATCCTTAACTGTCTTTTCAATAATTGAAGGATCATTTTCAGCTATTTCGTTAAGTCCCTGCATAATAGTCTTAACACACACATCAATGAATTCGGAATTGATAGTGTTCTGAAGAGTGCTTTTTCCTGTATCTGTAATCTTGGAAGCAACAGCATTTTTCTTGGAATTCTCATAATATGTAACTGTTGGTGGATTAAGACCATTGTCAAGGAAGTCATACAGGCTTCGTGAAAAGTCCTCACCAACAACGATAACGGCATAGTACTTCCCGGCATTCAGTTTATTCATGGCTTCATCTTTAGTTTCCGGAAAACGCCAGCCTAATTTATCATTCGAATGAAGCTGTTCAACAATCTGTTCTCCCATATTGATAGTGGAATCATCAGATTCAGAGTAGCCTTCATCTTCAGAAACAATAGCAATCTGGACAGACGCAGTGTTTGCGTAAGGATCCCAGTTGGAATATATGTTAAACCATGCATAAAGCGATGGAATAAGGCACAGACCAAGCGCAATGGCTAAAGCCAGAATATTCCTGCTAAGACCTTTCAAATCTTTTTTGAAAATCTTAAATATCATAACATTCCTCAATTCTTTAATTATCGTTTAAAACTTATATGTATTTTACTTAAGAAACTGGGGAAAATCAATACAGAGAGGATAAATCAGACATATTTAATAAATTAAGAAAGGATACGGATTTATGAACATATTGTATTGTGGTGATAAACCAATGCAGAAGGGGATTCTTTTATCTTCAATGTCTCTTATTAAAAATGTGGATGAACCGTTAAATATATATATTCTCACGGTTGATTACAGGGAAAAAGGTATTAATTACAAGCCAGTTGATAAAGCATTTGCAAAATATCTGAAAGAAAAATTGAATAAATCGGACATTAAAGTAAATATCTTTCTTGTTGATGTTACAAGATATTTTGTTGAGGAGCTGCCGGAGGCAAATATGCAGAGCAGATTTACTGCGTGCTGTATGCTGCGCCTTTTTGCTGATAAGACAGATATTAAGGATAGAGTTCTTTATCTGGATACTGATGTGTTGTGCAGAAAAGATTTTAGGGATTTTTATTATCAGAATATGGATGGCATAGAGATTGCGGGAGTTTCTGATTATTATGGCAGATGGCTTTTCGGTGATGGTTACATTAATTCCGGAGTAATGCTTATGAATATGAGGATGATAAGACAGAACGGGCTTCTGGAAAAATGTCGTGAACAGTGCATAAGAAAGGAAATGTTTATGCCTGACCAGACGGCTGTTAATACATTTGCAACAAGAGTTAATCTGTGCGGACGAAAGTTTAATGACCAGAGGAGGCTGCATGACAACACTGTTTTTCAGCATTTTACAACTACCTTCCGGGTGTTTCCGGTGATAAGGACTGTTTCAGTCAAGCCGTGGGAGATTGATAAAATGCATAATATACTTGGGCTTCATGAATATGATGAGCTTCTGAATTCTTATAACAGGGAGCATGAAGAGTACATGGCAGTTTCACGTATTCCTGTGTTTTTCTCGATTAATGAACAGTACGCACCATATCTGGCAGTGTGCCTTAAATCACTGGCTGTACATGTGGCTTGTGATGAGCGTTACCGCATAATTGTTATGTGCGATAATGTGAAGAATATTACGATGATTCAGCTTCGTAATGTGATAAAGGATTATGAAAACATAGATATTGAATTTGTTGATATAAGAAAGAAAATGTACGAATATTCTGAAAGCTTTGGACAGACAGTTACTGACAGGCAGGAAAACAGGCTTTATTCAGGCGAGTTTACACTGACGATATATTTCAGGTTATTTATTGCAGAGCTTTTTCCAGAGCTTAATAAAGCTGTGTATATTGACTCTGATACTGTAATAAATGATGACATTGCAAAGCTTTATTCAGTTGATATGGGAGATGCAATGTTTGGTGCAGTAAGAGATACATTTGCAGGAAAGAATACAATACTGGCTCATTACATTGAAAATGTAGTGGGAATAGAGCGGGATGAATATGTCAATTCAGGAGTGCTTCTTATGAATCTTGATAAGATAAGACAGGCTCATCTGGCAGACAGATTCTTAAAGCTTATGGCTGAATATCACTTTGACAGTGTTGCACCTGACCAGGATTATATTAATGCTATGTGTGCAAAAGAAATATATTTTCTTGATAAGGAATGGAATGTTATGCCTAACAAGGGCGGAGAGTATATAGCAAGACCGAAGCTGATACATTATAACCTGTTTGACAAGCCGTGGCATTACAGCGAGATTCCGTATGAGGAGTATTTCTGGCAGTATGCGGCGGAGTCGGGATTTTATCCGTTGCTGATTAAACAGCGCAAGCAGTATGGGGATAATGAAAAGAAAGCTGACAGTGAGAATTTAAAGAAGCTTCTTGCAAGGGCTGAGAATATTGCGGACGGTGATGGGGTTAAGTTTTCTGATGTTGTGGGAAGCAGAATTGTTGTGGAGAGTGGTTTCGTGAAGGATAGCAGTGATGCTGCAAAATAAATTATGTCGGAGGAGATATGATTGGTGATAGGGAGCAGGTCTATGAAAATATTAGGACGGCTGTAAGCCTTAATCAGTTGAATTCAAAGGTTGAGCCGGGAGACCCTAAGCTGTTACGCGAAGATAAAGAAGCATTACTAAGACATTATATTGATTACCGCACAGCATATGGTTTTTGTGTGAAGAAATATATTGCAGAAGCTATATTTCATGCCGGGACTTCTGCGGTGGGGCTTATAACACAAGTTGACGGACTTGAGAATCTTTCTGGAATCAGAGGTCCTGCGATTGTAACATGCAATCATTTCAGCCCGTTAGACCCTGCAATTGTCAGGTTTGCAATGAGAAAAGCTGGATTCAGAAGAATAAGTATTGTTAATCAAGATTCTAACCTTGCAATGAAAGGTTTTGTCGGGTATATGCAAAAATATGCCGACACAATGCCCGTAAGCAGCCTGAAATGGTTTATGGAGACTGAGTTTCCTAATCAGATTGAGAATGCATTTGATAAAAACAAACTTGTGCTTATATATCCTGAGCAGGAAATGTGGTTTAATTATCGGAAGCCCCGTCCATGCAAAAGAGGTGCATATCTGTATGCGGTAAAGTTTAATGTTCCGGTGATTTCGCTGTTTGTTGAACAGCAGGTTAAAAGTACACATTTGCACACATTCAGGGTACATGTCCTGCCAGTAATATATCCGGACAGACAGCTTGATGAAAGAACAGCAAGTTTAAGAATGCAGCACACAGACTATGAGCAGAAATGTGCTGCATATGTCATGGCATATGGAAAGAAGCTGACTTACGATTTTGAAGAGGGCGATATTGTAGGAAGATAAAAGCATTTGACGCGGAAAGAATTGAAGTGTATATATATTTGAAGAAATTACAAAGATTGAGAGGAAAATGTATATGAAGATACATTCAGTGGCAGTACTTGGAGCAGGAGCAGTAGGCTCTTATGTTATATGGGGACTTTCAGAAAAGAAGGATATAAGTTTAAGCGTTATTGCAAAGGGCGAAAGAGCGGAAAGACTTAAGGCAGAAGGCTGTCTGATTAATGGAAAGACATACCATCCGGAGGTATTGACCCCAGAGGAAGCAAAAGGTGTTGACCTTCTTGTTGTATCATTAAAATACGGCGCACTTGCAGGTGCATTAGATGATATTAGGGAAGCCGTCGGTGAGAATACAATTGTCATGAGCCTTATGAATGGTGTTGACAGTGAAGAGATAATATCTACCAAGATAGATAAATCACATATTATTTATTCACTTATAAAGGTGGCGTCACACCGCGAAGGTAAGGAATATGTGTTCAATCCTGAGACTACAATAGGCATTATATATGGAGAGGAAACTGCACCATTTGAGAGTGAGAGAGTTGCGGCAATAAGAGATTTATTTGATGGAACAGGACTTAATTACAGAGTGACTGAACATATCAAAGAAGAGATATGGAGCAAGTATAGACTTAATATCTGTAACAATCTTCCACAGGCTATTATTGGAGCAGGTGTTGGCTGTTATACTGACAGTGAGCATATGAAAGCAATCAGCGAAGGATTACGTAAGGAGGTTGAAGCAGTAGCTCTTGCCAAAGGCATTGATATGAGCAGGTGTGCAGATAACTCAAGCCGAGGAAGCGCTGTTCCGCCAACAGCAAGATATTCAACACTGCAGGATATTGACGCTGGCAGACAAACAGAGATAGATATGTTCTCCGGCGCAATGATGCGCATGGGGAAAGAACTTGGAATTGATACACCATATAATGAATATACATATCACATCATCAAGGCACTTGAAGAGAAGAATGATGGCATGTTTGATTATGATGAGAATAGTGAGGCTGTGACTTATTCTAAGTAGTGGCAGACGGATTTAGCAGGCATGTGTGGTACAAGACAGAAAATATTAAGATATTAATCATGGCGCAGCCTTTTTAAGGGCTGCGCTTATTGCTTCTATAAAGACGGAATATGTATATCTGTTGGCTGAATCATAGGTTATGTTGGTTGTGCCGGCTTCCATGACTTTAGCAGCAACTTCATCAAATGAAGTTGTGAGCTTAGGGTACATAGTTGTGATTGATTCAGAAAGATTAACAAGCTCAATGCTGTTAATGTTAGAGGAATCAACTGTGACCTGGATATCAACGGGGTTGCCGTCTAACAGAATAGAGGCGGTATATACTCCGGGGCAGAATTTAGGAGCGTCGGCATTATCAAGGGGTGTCTCAATATTAGAAGAAGCAGAAGCATTTACAGTGCTGCTCTTGGGTTTAGTAGTATTCCTGGAATTATCAGAACTATTGCTGCCAAGACGGATAACAGCGAATATAATAAAAGCTATTATAATAGCAGCGATAACAGCTCCAATAAGGAGCTTTTTAAATGGAATAACAACAATTTTAGTCTGACTCATCACAAAGAAACCTGCCCTTCATATTCATTATTACAAAATATATGGTATGGAGTGGGAGATTATGATTAAAATGTGGTATATTAAATACAAATGTATTGGATAGTGTAAAATGGCACATTAAATTAATGCATGAATGGGGCAAAAACCTACTAAAGTTGCTAAATATGATGAATTAGTAGGTATATTGAGAGAAAAATCAGAGGATAATTAATGCGGATAAAGAAAATTGCCTATTAAATTGATAATTTATGCCAAAATAGTAGGTTTTTTTGATGATTAGAATTGTCTAATATTATAGATATATAAGAAAAAGACCTACTAAAAGTGTGAATGGTGTTTGTTTAGTAGGTCTTCAAGTTAGGAAGAAGCATTATAAAGCAACTAATAGCTTGAAAAAAACTACTAAATTGTTAAATATGATGAAATAGTAGGTAATGAAGAGGGGCAATGACTATGAAACGTAGATTTACTAAAACATTTATAACAGCAATCATGATAATGGCAGGCATGACAGCGTGTGGACAAAAGAAAAATGTCACAACAGATGATGTATCAGAAAAAGAGATGGCGAACATACAGGAGACTGCAGCACAGGAAGTGACAGCACAGGAAATTATAACACAGGAGATTACAACCGAAAAAGAACCGGAAGATGACGAATATGTTCTTGTAAATAAATACATACCGGATATATATGTCGAATTGATGTATGCAACAGACAATAACTTTACAGGTGTCAGAATATATGATTTCACAGACGCATACCTTCGATACGGAACAGTTAAGAAGCTTGCAAATGTGCAGAAAGAACTGAAAGAACAGGGGTACAGCTTAAAGATTTGGGATGCATACAGACCGTTTGAGGCACAGCAGAAATTATGGGAAGTATATCCGGACCCTAATTATGTGGCAAATCCGGCTAACGGAATGAAAAAGCATAATCTTGGAGGAACAGTGGATATTACAATGGTTGCTGCTGATGGAAGTGTTATATCAATGCCGACAGAATTTGATGATTTCTCTCTAAAAGCAGATAGAGATTATTCTGATATAGAAGATGAAGAGGCTGTGAAAAATGTGATGATTCTACAGAATGCTATGGAAAATAACGGATTTACAGGCTATCAGGGAGAATGGTGGGACTATTCGGATACGGTGGAATATGAAGCGGTTGATTTCGAACCATGATGAGACATGATATGAAAAGGTGCATTATGGTAAAGCAAATGATGGTAAAGTCTATTATAGAAAGATTAGGGGAGTAACACATGTCATTACAATTAATTCTGGGAAGCTCAGGTGCGGGTAAATCGCACTATCTGTATACGCATATAATTGAAGAGTCAATGAAGAATCCTGACAGGAATTATATAGTTGTTGTGCCGGAGCAGTACACTATGGCAATTCAGAAAAGACTGGTGTCCATGCATCCAAGAAAAGGAATACTTAATATAGATGTTGTGAGCTTTGAAAGGCTTGCGTATAAAGTATTTGAGGAAGTGGGTGAGGATAATCTTGAAGTCCTTGATGATACAGGAAAGAATCTGATTATTAAAAGAGTTTTAGAGCAGAACAAGGACAGATTAAAATATTTTGGAAGTAATCTGTCTAATACAGGATTTGTGTCAGAGATGAAGTCTGTTATATCGGAAATGCTTCAGTATGATATCAAGCCGGATGTTATGCAGGATGCGGCAGGTGCAGCATACAGTGATTCAGAGGGAAGTGCAGCACTTCAGTATAAGCTTGATGATATAGTACTTGTATATAACGCATTTGCAGAGTACATAGACAAGAATTATATAACTAAAGAAGAAATACTGGATAAATTATGCAGCAAGGTTACAGAGTCAGAGAGAATAAAGAATTGCGAGATAGTATTTGACGGGTTCACAGGTTTTACTCCGGTTCAGTACAATTTAATGACAATTCTTTTATCAATGTGTCCGAAGATATATGTTTCTCTGACAATTGATTCATCTGAGCGTGAAAATTCAGTAAGAGGCAGGGAAGAACTTTTTTTCATGAGTAAGGACTGCGTATCAAAGCTTTATAAGATATGCGATGAAGAACATGTGAAAGTCCTTGAACCTGTGTATATTGCAGGAAAAGCAGTACCGGGAAAGAATGTAATTGTAAATGTTAATTCAAGATTTAAGAATTCAGAAGAACTGGATTTCCTGGAACAGAATCTTTTCAGAAACAATTCGGGAAGATTTAATAAGAAGACTGACAATATCGTTATATATGAGGGAGCTGTTGCCAAGGAAGAATTAACATTTGCAGCAGGAGAAATAATAAGACTTACAAGACTGTGTGGATACAGATATAACGAGATTGCGATAGTTACTGCGGACATGGATGGCTACGGCAAACTGGCGGCTAATATATTAAAGCAGAACGATATACCATATTTCTTAGATTACAAGCGCCATGTGACGGACAATCCATTTATTGCGGCAATTAACGGTGCACTTGGAATAATAGAGAATAATTACAGCTATGACAGCATATTAGGATTCCTAAGAACCGGAATGAGCGGAATGGAGCGCGAAGATATTGATCTGTTAGACAATTACTGTGTTGCAGTTGGAATCAGAGGCAGGGGAAAATGGCATGAACCATGGATAAGAAAGTTCAGGGGAACAGTCAATAATACTGACCTTGAGAAGCTTAATTCACTAAGAACAATGATAACGGATATGTTGGATCCATTGGAAGAAGTGCTTAAGTCAAAGGAATCTGATGTTGCAGATATGGTAAAGGCTCTTTACGAATTCCTTGTGCGTGAAGATATGGAGCAGAAGGTAAGTGTGCTTAATGACAGCGAGTACACTGGTGATGAATATGCGCAGTTATATAAGAAAGTTATAGAAGTATTAGATAAAATGTATGCCCTTCTTGGAAGCGAGAAGGTTGGTATTAAAGAATTTAACAAGATACTTGCGTCAGGATTTCAGGAGATTAAGATAGGACTTATTCCGCAGACCAATGACTGTGTTGTTATCGGAGATATAGAAAGAACCCGTCTAGACAATATCAAGGTCATGTTCTTTGTCGGAATCAATGACGGCAATGTACCTAAGAGGGCTGATTCAAGAAGCGTTCTGTCAGAAAGCGACAGGGAGTATCTTGAGGATAAGGGAATAGTTATGTCAGCTTCCGTGAGGGAGAAAGCATTTACACAGAGATTCTATCTGTATCTTATTATGACAAAGAGTGCGGAGAAGCTTTACATGTCATATGCGGTAAAAAACAGCGAGGGTGCGGCGCTGATGCCTTCATATATTATAAGAAGCATGAGAAAAATGTTTTCACATTGCCTTAAGTTATCTTACAAAGACACGGCACAGCAGAATTCATATGTGACAATACCGCGGGCGGCTAACAGCTTTGATAATACTGAAATTGCTGCAAATGTAGATGAGGATATTATTGATTCACTTACTGGCGGCAGGCTTGTCGGAAGCGTCACATCTTTTGAGAACTTTGCAGAGTGTCCATTGAGATATTACTTAAGGTATGGAGTTGATTTAAAGGAAAGGGAAGAATTTACATTTTCACCAGTAAACTTTGGCGTCGTACTGCATGCGGTTATCCGTGAGGTGTGCGACGAAATCAAGAAAAACGGTGAGTCGTACTATCTGATATCAGAGGAGAAGCGCCGCGAGATGGTAAAAAGAAGTGTCGCTGCAATTACTGACATATACCAGAACAGTATCCTTAAGGATTCAAGCCGTAATTCATTCATGATTAAGCGGATGGAAGACCTTGCAGACCGCACTGTATGGGCGATGGGTGAACAGTTAAAATGTGGTGATTTCGTGCCATTTGTATTCGAGCATAAGTTCAATATGGAAGTCGGGGACGGAGACAGAAAGCAGCTTATGAGTGGAACAATTGACCGTGTTGACATATGCGAAAACGGCACAGATGTATATGTAAGAATTATCGATTACAAGACAGGAAAGAAGGATTTCAACATAGTAAAGACCTACTACGGAATTGATATCCAGCTTATGGTCTACATGGAAGCGGCAATGAAGCTTGTGGCGAAGATGCGTCCGGGTAAAAATGTGATTCCTGCCGGAGTGTTCTACTACAACATAAGTGACCCGATTGTATCTGCGACAACAGAGAGTGCAGATGAGATAGAGGATAAGATTAAGGGTGAACTGCGTCTTAAAGGAATGGTTAATTCGGATAAGGATATTGCCGAGAAGATGGACAATACCGAGGGTACATCACTTAATATTCCGGTTAGCAGAAAGGCTGACGGCGGATTTGACTCACGAAGAAGTAAGGTGATGAATACAGAGCAGTTTAATATGCTTGGAAGATTCGTTGATGTAAGGGCGGTTGATACCGCGGATAGAATTGCAGGTGGTGATATCAGGAGAAGTCCTTATAAAGACGGACAGTTTTCAAGCTGTGACAGATGTCCTTATGGGGCAGTGTGTGGATTTTCAGTGGATTTGCCAGGCTGCAATTACAGAAAATTAAAGAAATTCGATGATGAAGTGTTATGGAATAATATAAAGGAAGGGGTTGATGAGAATGGAAAGAAAATGGACACCGGCGCAGAAGAGCGCGATTGATACAAGAGACTGTAATGTGCTTGTTTCGGCGGCTGCCGGTTCAGGAAAGACTGCTGTTCTGGTAGAGCGAATCATTTCCATGATTACAGACCCTGACAAGAATATAGATATAGACAGGCTGGTTGTTGTTACATTTACAAAGGCGGCAGCAGCCCAGATGAAAGACAAGATAAGAAAAGCACTTGATTCAATGCTTGACGAGAATCCGGGGGATGTGAACCTTTTAAGACAGATAACACTGCTTAACAACGCACAGATAACAACTATAGACAGTTTCTGTCTATGGATAATCAGAAATCATTTTCCAGAGGTTAATCTGGACCCGGGGTTCAGGATAATGGACGAGGGTGAGAAGAAGCTTATTGAAAATGATGTGTTGGAAGATGTGCTTGAGGAATTCTATGCCGAAGCAGATGAAGAATTCTTTAATCTTGTTGATGCATTTGGCATGGGACGGGACGATTCAGGGCTTGTGAGCATTATAGATAAAATATACCGTTTTTCAAGAAGTAATCCGTGGATTGATGAGTGGTTTGACGAGTGCATGTTAGTTTATGATGATGAGACTTACGATAATCCTGCAATTAAGGAGCTGTATGATTCAATTAAAAATGCACTTCTTGATTACCGTGATAAATACAACAGATTAGTAGATATCTGTTCTGAGCCGGCAGGACCTGCAGCATATACAGGTGCTTTGCAGTCTGACCTGCTTGGAATTAATGAGATGATTAATTCACAGGATTTTGGAGAGCTTGGCAGAAGGATAAGAATATTTTCATTTGAAGCTCTGTCAAGAAAGAAGGATGCAGGAGCAGACCCGGATATTAAGGAATATGTTAAGGGGCAGCGAAAGTTGTTTAAAGATTACATAGGACGGCTTAATGATAAGATATTCTTGAAAGATGATGAGGGAATATTTGCAGACATGCAGGGGGCAGGCATCCAGATACGGACTTTACTTAAAGTGGCAAAGGTGTATGCCAAGCGTGTTTCAGAGGTGAAGCGAGAGAAGGGCATAATTGATTTTAATGACATGGAACATCTTGCACTTTCAATACTTGTAAAGAAAGAAGACGGAAAGCTTGTATATACAGAGACTGCCGACAAGCTTGCGAACAGATTTGAAGAGATACTGATAGACGAGTATCAGGATTCCAATCAGCTGCAGGAGGTTATTCTTAATGCGGTGTCAAAGACGAGACTGTCAGGTGAGAATAACAATATATACATGGTTGGTGATGTAAAGCAGAGTATATACAAGTTCCGTCTTGCCTGCCCGGAGCTTTTCATAGAGAAGTACGATACATACGGCGAGACTGGCGATAATGTTAGAATTGAATTACAGAAGAATTTCCGAAGCCGGGAAAATGTACTTGAGTGTGCCAATGATGTGTTCAGTCATATCATGAATAAGAATTTTTCAGGAATCGGGTATGACGAATCTGTAAGGCTTAATGCGGGGTTTCCATATCCTGAATACAGTGACAGTAATTATGGTGATGAAGCCAACAAGAGTACAGATGTAATTCTTATATCTTCAGAGAATGAAGAAGAGGCGACAACAAGAGAGCTTGAGGCAGACAGGCTTGCAAAGCTGATTGAGGGAATAGTTTCTTCTAGCGTAAATGTGTATGATGCAGATGAAAATATATACAGACCGGCAGAATACAGGGATATTGTAATTCTTACAAGGTCAGTTACAGGCTGGGCGGATACATTTGCAGATGCCCTGATGGATAGGGGGATACCGGCGTATACAGATTCGTCAACAGGATATTTCAGCGTGCGTGAGATACAGGTAATCTTAAGCATGCTTACGATAGTAGATAATCCGGTTCAGGAGATAAGCCTTGCGGCGGCGATGATGTCTTATTTTGGAGGATTTACGGCAGCGGAGCTTGGAATGGTGAGAAAGCTTGGCAGAGAGCATGTAGATAAGAATGTGCATAATAATCTGTATGAACATTTGAAAGCGGTTGCAGTGCTTGGCGGAGCAGATAAGATACAGGAGACGGATGTTAAGCAGCTGTCCGGCAAATGTGCATTATTCCTTGCAAAGCTCACAGAATACCGAGACAAGAGCAGTGTTGAGTCACTATATGATCTGTGTTGGGAGATGATATATGATTCAGGCTACTACGATTATGTGGGAACAATGCCTGCCGGAGCGCAGAGACAGGCTAACTTAAATGTCCTGCTGGAAAGAGCAGCGGGATATGGAAAGTCAAGCTATTCTGGTCTGTTTAATTTCTTAAGATATATTGAAAGACTTAAGAAGTTTGACGAAGATTTTGCAGAGGGGGCTGCCAGTCTTGATAATGAGAATCTTGTAAGAATTATGAGTATCCATAAGAGTAAAGGCCTTGAATTTCCTATTGTAATACTTGCTGGGGCGCATAAGAACATTAACTTTATGGATGCAACAGCACCGGTGCTTGTAGACCAGAACTTAGGAATTGCAGTTGATTATGTTGACCTTGAAAGAAGAACGAAGACACCTACTATTATTAAAGGTGCTATGGCAAGAAGAATTGTAAGGGAGTCGATAGCTGAGGAAGAGAGACTTCTCTATGTTGCAATGACAAGAGCAAGGGAAAAACTGATAATTACCGGAGTTGTAAAAGATGCAGACAAGACACTTGATAAATACAGGGGAAGTGCAAAGCAACTTGCAGCAGATGGAATGTTGTCTTTCGCGGACAGTGAGAATATAAAGAACTATCTTGATATGATAATGCCAGTGTGTCTTATGGATTCAGATAAATTGAAAGGCAGCTTTAAAGTGATGGTTGATGCCGGAGAGGATTCTTGGGCTGATGTGGATGAATCCGGGGAGATGGCTGGTGAAGCGAATGCTGTTAGAATCGGGGGACTGGCTGATGAAATTATGGAAGCTGTGTCTTATCCTTTATTAGAGGAGCTTCCAGAGTATGTTCCTGATGATAACGCAGCCGGAAGGATGAAGCTGACGGTTTCGCAGCTTAAGGCTATGCAGGCGGATGATGATTCAGAGGAAAATGCTTACATGGATGAATCTGTGAAGACAGCACTTAAAAAGGAAGAATGTGATGAGACAAACAGCATAATTCCAAAGTTCATAAGCGGTGAGGAAGTTAAGCTTGCTGCTAATGAGCGTGGTAGCGCATATCACAGGGTTATGGAATGTCTTGACTATTCAGTAAGTGTGAACCTTGATGGAGTTAAAGCAGATATTAACAGAATGTTAGAAACAGGCAAGATGAATGAATTACAGGTGAAAAGTGTCAATCCGTGGGATATATATACATTTGTACAATCAGATACAGGCAGGAGAGTTGCAAATGCGGTGAACTGTGGCAGTGTCAGAAGAGAACAGCCTTTTGTATTTGAGTACGAAGGACAGCTTATACAGGGTATAATTGACTTGTGTTTTGAAGAGGACGGAGAACTTGTGATTGTTGATTATAAGACTGACAGGGTTATGAAGGGCAAAGCGGGGGAAAAAGAGCTTGTCAAAAGATACGCAATCCAGCTTGATTACTATGCAAAAGCGCTGGAACAGCTTACCGGAAAAACTGTAAAAGAAAAAATTGTATATTCATTTACTTTAGGAAAAGAAATAATGTGTTAAAATTACGAAAAATTTTCTCTAACATGTAAAATGCGGTTGAAAATATTGTACAATAATGGTAATATAAACATGATTTGTGAATAAAACATATCAAATTTGCACAAAAATGTGCATAAAATGGAAAAGGAGAGGAAAAATGAAAAAGCAAGTAAAAAAGTTTATGAGTGCATTACTTGCATGTGTAATGGTGGCAGTGTCAGTTATAGTATTTGACATGAATCCAGTACATGCAGCTTCTGGCGCAATAACAGAAGCATCAGGCTGGCTTGAGACAGCATATGTTAAATGGACACCTGTAACAGGAGCTACAGGTTACAATGTATATGTTAAGTCTGCAAGTGCCTCAGATTCAGCTTATGTCCAGTTGGACGATGAGCTTATCAGAAAGTATCCATCTTACATGAGAGCGGATGCTGTAGGATTAAAAGCAGGCGATTATGTTATGAAGATTGTTCCGCTGAACAATGGCAAGGAGAATACATCAGCTGCTATCGTTTCAGATAAGCTTACTGTAAATGCACATGACAGAAGCGGATTTACATTTTCAAGTAATTCACCGGTAAAGAATGGCGTTGGTGCATATAACAACGATGGTACATTAAAGTCTAATGCATCTGTTCTTTATGTTACAGAAGCTAATAAGAATACAGTTAAGATGAAGATTGGTAACACAGAATATACAGGTGTAGCAGCTATTACACAGGCAATTAAGGCTAAGAATAACTGCCAGCCAGTTGCTATCCGTATTATAGGTCAGGTTACATTAAGCGGACTTGCCTGCAAAGATGTATCATCAGCATATGCAATTGGTGTTAAGGGAGCAGCTAACGTAACATTTGAGGGTATTGGTGATGATGCTACTTTATATGAAGCAGGTGTGGCTGTATTCCAGTCAACAGGCATAGAAGTAAGAAACCTTGGTCTTATGAACTGGGGCGGTGGAGGCGACGGAGATGGTATATCTCTTAAGCAGTCACGTGGTGTATGGGTACATAACAACGATGTGTTCTATGGCAATGCTGGTTCAGATGGTGACCAGGCTAAGGGCGATGGCTCTATGGATTTAAAGGATAATTCTCAGTATGTGACAGTATCTTACAATCATTTCTGGGATTCAGGAAAGATGTCACTTTGTGGCATGAAGTCAGAGTCAGGTGAGAACTGGATTACATATCACCATAACTGGTTTGACCATTCTGATTCAAGACATCCTCGTATCAGAACAATGTCAGTTCATGTATATAATAACTACTATGATGGTAATTCTAAATATGGTGTAGGCGCTGCAAAGGATAGTGAGGCATTCGTAGAGGCTAACTATTTCAGACATTGTAATTATCCAATGCTCAGTTCAATGCAGGGAAGTGATGTTCTGGCAGGTGGAATATTCTCAGGAGAGAATGGTGGTGTCATCAAGGCATACAACAACTATATGGAAGGTCAGAAGTCTGTTATATATGCTAATTCGGATGCTGGTACAACAACTGCAAGTGCAACTGATTTCGATGCATATCTTGCAACATCAAGAAGTGAAACAGTACCTTCAACTTATAAGGCAAAGCAGGGTGGAAAGACATATTCTAATTTTGATACTAAGGTTGATTTAGGTGTTGATACTGCTGATATTGATGCACCTGCAGATGTTCCTTCAATTGTAACTAAGTATGCAGGACGTATTATGGGCGGAGATTTCAAGTGGACATTTGATAACAGTGTTGATGATACAAGCTATTCACTCAACAGGCCATTAAAGGATAAGCTTAATGCATACAAGACATCTCTTGTATCAGTAGGTGGTGGAAGCGTATCTGGCACTTCACATACACATACATATGGTGAGTGGGTAGTTGTTACACCTGCAACAGAGACAGAAGAAGGTCTTAAGAGCCGCACATGTACAGGATGTGGTTATAATGAAACAGCAGTTATTCCAGCTATTGGAAAAGATACACCTGTTACACCTGACACACCGGTATCAGGAGATGCAAAGGTACATAACTTTACAGAATCAGGAACAACAAGTGACTTCTATAGTATTACAGGAAGCATAGCAACAAATAAAGGTACAGCAACATACAACGGTCTTACACTTACAAAATGCCTTAAGATGGAGTCATCAACAAGTATTAAGTTCACAGCACCATCCGCTGGAAAGCTTACACTTGTATTTGGCGGAACAACGGCAGCTTCTGGTAAGGGCGTAAAAGTTAATGGAACAAGCAAAAAAGTTGGTTCTGATGGTACATTAACAGTAGATGTTGCTAAGGGTGCTGTAACTGTAACAAAGGGAGATGCAATCAATCTTTTCTATATGGTATATACACCATCTGGAACATCAGAGACAACACATACACATAT
>ERZ860009.74-NODE-74-length-69522-cov-1.641355_pt1 | contig 69522 bp, 48 predicted proteins | sample MGYA00510114_ERZ860009 | MGnify/ENA primary metagenome ERZ860009 (study PRJEB30046, sample SAMN00715177) | human gut metagenome | study: EMG produced TPA metagenomics assembly of the A metagenome-wide association study of gut microbiota in type 2... | reverse complement strand
CATATTGGGGCAGATTGTTGATCTCACTTGCCAGACCAATCATGAAAAGAATGTAGAACTCACTGATACCTATATCAAGGTAAATGTAGACGGATTTTCTTCCGCCAGCTTCACTCCGGCAGCCATCGATTCCCTGATGCGTCGGGGCGAAGAAGCCGCACGTGCACAGTGGAATTCCCTAATTGCCTTAAAAAAGGAAATCGGTATACCGGACAATTATGTCCCCAAACAACATGGACCGTACTCTTCTCTTTCCAATTCACGGACAGTATACGTCACAGATATATCGTTCTCCGGCGTAGAGGCTGATGACAAAAAATGGCTGATGAAGAAGTGTAATCTCAAAGAGAACAGTAACATTACCACTCAGCAGATAGAACAAGCTGTGTATCAGTTGCGTGGCAGTCATTCTTACTCAAGCGCCAGCTACACACTTACCGACACTCCCGAAGGGTATCACCTTAATTTCTTGTTAGAAGAAAAATATGAGAAAAGAATCAATCTGGGCATCCGTTTCGACTCGGAAGAAATAGCATCCCTGCTGATTAATGCCACAGCGGATCTCAAAACTCATGTTCCTTCCCGATTATCCCTGACCGGCCGATTAGGAAAGCGATATGCCGCACGCATCGATTACACTCTCGAACCGATGCAGCAACGCAATTTCAATTTCTCATATATGTTTCAATATAATGACATCAACATCTATGATGAAGGTGAACGTGCCTATAACACTACTTACAAGTATCATTTAGCTGAATTTGGCTTTTCGGATGTCTGGTACAAAAACCTCCGCTTCGGACTCGGACTTCGTTTCGAATATTATAAATACAAAGATTTTCTTTTCAAGAAACCGGAACTCACTGGGCTGGATGTAGAATCCGAACATTTCCTGAGTTATTTCGCTCAGGTATACTATAGTACATTCGACAAAGGATATTCCCTTCCAAAGGAACCGAATTCAAAGCTGCCTATTCGCTCTACACCGATAATATGGCTCAGTATAATGATCACGCCCCGTTCTCCGCACTGAGCGGTTCGTGGGCCAGCGTAGTTCCCGTAACCCGACGTTTTTCTATCATTCCATCCATCTATGGTCGTGTTCTGATTGGAAAAGACATCGCCTATCCCTTGCAAAATGCCATTGGCGGCGAAGTATACGGACTCTACATTCCACAGCAACTGCCGTTTGCCGGTGTGACCAATATGGAACTGATGGACAATTCTATCATGATTGCATCCGTGAAACTCAGACAACGGATGGGAAGCATTCATTATCTCACTCTGACAGGTAATTATGGCTTGACGGACAGTCACTTCTTCGAAATACTGAAAGGGAAACAACTGTTTGGTATCAGTGCCGGATATGGTATGGACAGTATGTTCGGTCCGTTGGAGATTACGTTCGGGTATTCTAATCAGACTGACAAAGGAAGTTGTTATGTGAATCTGGGATACTACTTCTAAGTCACTATTTCGGTTCCTGCATACATAGGACTATACTTACCATGATGAGAAAAAGTTCTCACTGCGATGAGATTTTTTTCTCATCATAGTGAGATTTTTTTCTCATCGCAGTAAGAACACTTGAGAATATTCAGTATCCTAATCTGCTGTTATACAAACTTTTCCCTTTTCTGCAGATATAGTAATCCGATCATCATCCAGACTAAACTGGCGGATAAAAGGAAAATGCGGTTTTTGATAAGGATTCCCTCCCAAATAATCGGATGAACATTATCGGGAACACGAAAAGGATTCAGCAGAACGTTCCAAAAAGAATCCGGCTTACCTAAGAACATCAATGCAATGCCTATAATAATCATAAATACGGCAGTTCCGTTTCCACTCCGCGTAATGGTAGACAGCATAAAAGCCATGTTTCCGAAAAAGAGTATCGGGAACATCAACTGTAATGCCATCTCAAGCGGATTGACCGGATACAGCAATAAAATGGCTATGTATGAAAAGACAATCAGAATAACAAAAATTGCCACATAAATCATCAATAACCGCACGCCCCAAACCTTATACTTATAGTCGGGGATTCCAAAGAGAATCTCCAATATCCGGCTATCTTCATCATTCTGAATGCCGAATACAGCCGGATAGAAAATAAGCAGCATAGACGGAAACATCAGGATGCTATAGATGAGTCCCTCGTTAATCTCCTCCCGTTTCCAGGCATTCTGAAACATGAAAAGAGCAAAAAAGCCAAATGCAGCCAACAGAAACCAGAAAAACTTCCCGGCAAATATAATCTTCAGGTTATACCTGACTACTTTAGGCAACAGTTGTATCAATTGTTTGAATGTCATATCCTTCTTTTCTTTTTAATTCATATTCTTCAGCAGACAGAGATAAGCGTCTTCCAAATTAGCTTCTACCTCTACAGCCCCTTCATAAGGCTGTCCGACAGAAAGATAGCGCACCCGAATCGTATCGCCTTCCTGAATATGATGTATTACCAACGATTTGTCCAGTACTTTTTCAAATTCTGTCTTATCTATATTAAACTGCCATACTTTCCCGTTAGCCATTTCCACCATGTCCGAAGGGTCACCGAAATATTTCAGTTCACCTTTATTGATTACCACTACCTGATTACAGGAACTGGATATATCCTCAATGATATGAGTGGAGAAAATAACGATGCGGTCTTTACTCAACTCTACCAGCAGATTACGGAAACGGATACGTTCGCGAGGGTCGAGTCCCGCTGTAGGCTCATCCACAACCAGGATACGCGGTAAATGAAGCAGAATAAGCGCAATACCAATACGCTGTTTCATACCTCCCGAGAAAGAACCTATCTTTTCGTCTTTCCGCTCGTACATATGTACCGCTTTCAGTACATAATCCAGACGCTCCTTTCGTAACTCACCGTCTACAATCCCTTTCAGTATAGCCTGATAATCCAGAAACTCCCACGAAGTCATATTCTCATAAGTTCCGAATTCCTGTGGAAGGAAACCTATCAGACTCTGTAGCTCTTCTCTGTAGATACGTGTATCCAGACCATTGATCCAGATACTACCATAGCTCTGCTCAAAGATACCACAGATGACACGCATCAAGGTCGATTTACCTGCCCCATTGGGTCCCAGTAGTCCGAACATACCTGTCTGAATCTCGAATGACACCCCACGCAATGCTTTGAAAGGTTTGCGTCGTTTTCCAATCATAGGAACACTCTTCACCATGCGGAAATAGGAACGGCGAAGCCCTGCAAATCGTCCGGTGACACGCTCAATATTGGCAACATAATAAAAAAAAAACGGGAAAGTAAAATAGATGGCAATACCCACAAGCCATAACAATCCGATCATGATGACCAGCCCGTTATTATCCAGTTTCCGGAATAACTGAAACAGGATAAGGGGAGGAAGACTCCAGAATATCACCCGGTTTACGATCTTTGTTACCCGATTATCTCCGTATCGATAATATAAATAGGAACGTACCTTTCTCCACAAATACAGTATCGCTGCATAAATAGCGAACGAGAACAGGAATATCCAAAGCCTGTTATGAATGAAGAAATAGGTGAAATAAATGGCAAACAGTAAGATACCAAACTGCCATAGCACATTGATAAAGTCCTTCAGAGAATGGTATTCATTGCTCAATCCCAGACGTTTGCGTAATTGCAAACCACTGTTCCACTGACGGCTGATGTGTCCAGGCCAATCGTAGATCTTAACCAGATTACGGACAGAAATACGTATTTCTTCATCCGGATTGATAACCTCCGCCTTAGCTCTCCGAAGACTGGTTTGCGCAAAGTATGTCATCCCCGGTATGCCTGCAATCAGTGCTACCAGATAGATTGACTGCCAAAGCATTCCGTCAGTGTATAGCCAGATACAGATTACACCGGACACAAAAAGAATCAGGTGAATGGTCCATAGTTTACGGGATAACGAACGGTACCACTGAAGCACATTTTCCAGTCCCATACAAACTGTCGGAATTAAAATCAGCGTCAGCATGGCAGAAAAGAAAAGTCCGCCTATCACTGTAATGGCAAAAGGTGCACCGATAGCCCCTGCATACTCCGTATCTCCCATAGCCAACGGAAGCATGGCAGCAATCGTGGTGATGGAAGTAATCAGAATGGGACGAATACGTGACATACCGGCAGTCATCAACGCCCTGTTCCGGCGGTATCCCCGTTTACGCAAAATGTTGGCGTAATCTATCAGAATGATTCCGTTATTGACGACTACTCCCAACAGAATAAGGAACCCTGTCAGTGTATTCGCATTCATCAGACTGTTGCTCGAAAGCAATAATGCCAGCAAAGAACCGATAGCAGCCAACGGAATGGTAAAAAGCAACACAAAAGGCGTCACTACAGATTCGAAGACTGAAGCAAGGATCATAAATATCAAAAGAAAAGCTGCCAGAATAAGGAATTTGAAATCCCCGAATTCATCCTCCTCATGGAATACCTGCACAGCGACTCCGGACGGAAGATTATAACTGGCAATCAACTGGTCGATATCGGAACGATATCCTCCCAATAAATCTTTCGAAGACTGAACATCTCTCGGAAAAGCATAGTATACCTCAATCTGCTTATCTTGATTGACACGGATGATGCGCGAACGCCCACGTCCATAATTCAGAGACGATATATCTTCTAGATTGTGCATACCGCCATTGGCATTTTCTATCCGGATAGCACGCAAGTCATCCACAGTTTTCTCTTTCTGAGCTTTTTCCTGTGCCTCTTCTTCAGTTTCCTTTTCCGGTATTTCGTCACGGATAATAATATCATAAATATCCTCTCCCACCTTGAAAGTAGCTTCGGAAGAGTATTCATTATTAAGCGCAGTTAATCCGGTGGTAATATTGCCACGGTTAATATCATAGGCAGTCAGCAGAATAGGGTCAAAGTTCAGATTTATTTCCGCCTGACGGGGAGTATACGAAACATGAGTATGCTGTACAAAATCCTGTTCGTCCAACAAATAACGCACTTCCTCTGCCACCATCTGCATCATTTCGAAATCAGATCCCCTGATCACCACCCGTTCACTGTTGTCACCGATGCCCAACAAACGCATAAATCCGCCCAGACTGCTCAGAGCCGAGTTATCTCCTCCGCCTCCCATAGCATCAGAAACATAGATTTCCGCACCATTGATATTGGCAACTTTAGTCTGCACATCCGCTTTTATATCGGCTATTTTCCGTTTGGCGATCTTTGTGTAATCTTCCTGCAAAACGAGTGTCAGAGTCGCCTCTTTTTCCCGAATACGGCAAATCAGATCTTTCTTTTCCGGAAAATCCTCCAGACGTTCTTCCAGTACCTTTACAATCTTATCCGTATTTTCAAGCGTACTTCCGGTAGGCATCACGACACTGATGTTGAACCGGTCTGAAGCAACTTCTTTCATCTGTTGCACATTCAAGGTCAATGACAAAATCAACGTTGCAAAAAGCAAGATCACAGCTCCAAAGACTGTCACTCCCGGATTACGCATACAAGTCTTCAATAAGACCAGATAGACCTGCATCGGACGCTGAACGATCGATACTTTTTCATAAACGACACTGTTCCCACTCTTACTCTTCAAAAGAAGGTAAGTAATCATCGGTATAAAAAGTAAAGCTACAAACAGCGAGATCGTCAAAGTTGATATAATGGATACTCCGATATGGTGCCCGATCAGTTTTATCAGGAAATTATCAGAAAAAACGAACGGCAGGAATACAGTAATGGTAGTCAGGGTAGCCGCCACAATGGAGCGCCACACTTCTTTTGTTCCCTGCGTTACCGAACGTTCGGGCGTATAGCCGTTTCCCGACAAACGATAAATATTCTCAAGCACCACGACACTATTATCCAGCAGCATTCCGATGGCCAACGCCATTCCTACCAAGGTCAGACTATTGATAGTGATACCAAAAGCGTAGAAGAAGTTGAAAGCCGTATAGACAGAAATCGGTATGGAAAGTGCGATAAAAAACACCAGCCGCATATTCTTCAGGAAAAGCCAAAGAACGAACACAGCCAATAATCCCCCTACCAATGCCAGATTAATAATCTGGTTGATATTATTTTCCATGGTTTCAGCCTTGTTCTCCTGAATGACAATTTCCAGTTCGAGCGGAGCCAGTTTCTCATTCAGCTTTTCAATCACATCGGATACACGGTGTGAAAGTTCAATCAGATTAGCCTGTGAATCATTGATCAAAGCAACCGAGACGGCTTCTTTTCCATTCACACGACTATAAGTGGTTTCATCTTTCAAGTCAAAAAAGACGGTTGCCACGTCTTTCAGCAGAATAGGACCGGGAGCGACAACTATATTCTCCAAATCAGAGACTTTGGTATACATCGCATTGACATGGACAAAATTCTTGCTGTCGGGTTCATCTGCGAAGCCTACAAATGTCTTTTCCTGGGTATTCTGCGAAAGCAAACCGCTTATTTTGGAAGCAGTGAGGTTCAAAGCCTTGCAAGCCTCCGGATTCAGACGCACTTCAATGGCTTTCTGCCGTCCTCCGTAGATATTGACGGAAGCTACCCCATCTATATTCTCCAGATCGGAACGAACATCCTCGTCTACCAGACTCCGGACACGGTCGGTTCCTCCCGTACCACGCACCTGAAGCACCATGAAGTTATTATTCATCTGAGCAATATCCACTTTCTGTACCTGTACGGTAAAACCGGTCGGCAGGGAGGCAGCGATTTCATTCACCTTCTCTTGCAGTTTAAGACTGGTCATCTTGAAGTTGATATTCTTTTTAAAGTCAATCTGTATGCTGGACTGCCTCCTGTCAATGTAGGATTGCAGTTTGTCTACTCCACCTATCGCACTGACCGCTCCTTCAAGTGGAATAATCACTTCCGACTCTACATACGAAGGGTCCATATCCTGCTGTGACGACACCTGGACAAACAGAACCGGAAGTTCTGCGTTGGGCAGCAACTCCACCGGAAGTTGTTTATACGACACATAGCCCAGCAGGCTGATGCAATAAACAGCATACAAATCGTTATTCTCCTATTTAGTAAAAAGTTCATCTTCAGCTGTTTTTAGTTCGGCGATTTATACGTCTTTTGATATTCTCCAAGACATAATAGACACAAGGAATAACCATCAAACTCATCAGAGTAGAAGTTATCAATCCTCCGATCACAGCTATAGCCATCGGTGAACGTAAAGATGCACCTTCACCAAAACTGAATGTCATCGGAAGCATGGCCAGAATCGTAGTCAAAGTAGTCATGATGATCGGACGGATACGCTGTTGCCCTGCTTCTACAATGGCATCAGTCAACTCCATTCCCGCCTGACTAAGCTGATTGATACGGTCTACCAGAATGATAGAGTTATTGACGGCAATACCTCCCAGCATGACAATACCGATGACTCCCATCATATTGATAGTGGTTCCGGTAATGAAGAAAAATAAGATAGCACCTACTACAGCCAGAGGAATAGTCAGCAAGATCGTAAACGGATGCAGCAAGGATTCAAACTGGGAAGCCATCACCATATAGACAAGTACAACAGAAAGCATCAGAGCAAACAACAGACTGTTCATTGATTCTTGCCGTTTTTCTTCTTCTCCTGTCACTGTGATACTGTAATAGCAGGCAATTCAATACCTTTCACCGTTTCACGCACTTCGGCTGCTACTTTATCCAGTGATTTACTCGCATCCATATTAGCCATCACCTTACCGATACGGCTTTGATTGCGACGCAGAATCTCCTTGGGCGCTTGTCCGTGAGTAATGGTAGCAATCTCCTGTAATACAAATTCCTGTGTTCCACTTTTGATAACAAGAGCACCAAGAGAACTCAACGGGATATCCGGCACCTTTATGACAATATCACGCATCTCACCACGATATTCCATTTTACCGACTTCCTTACCGCTTAATTGCTGCTTCAATTGTTCGATTACCATAGCCACACTCAAATTATTGATACCGGCTATTGTACGATCAATCGAGATCACAACTTCCGGAGCACCGTCTTCCACGGAGGTAATAACATCATAGATTCCATTTACGCCAATCATCCGTTCCTTCACCTCTTCAGTCAACTGAGCAATCTCATCCAACTCCTCTCCTTTGACCTCCACAACAATAGGAGCCCCTTCGCTTCCTAACAGTGAACTCAGAGAATTCTCATCCTGCTGAATCGTCAGTTCCAGTCCGTCAGGATTCTTAGCCGATTCCACGAAAGACGCAATCACCTTTTCCGGTGAAAGTGTACATTCCGGTGAAAGGATCACTTTCATCATTGCTGTATTTTCTCCTTCAAATATCGCATTTTCCGAACCGCTTCCCTCTCCGATATGACTGTATACCGTACATAAAGAATCACCGCCAACGATGGTATATAACAATTCTTCCAGATTACCTACAGCAGCGGAAGTGCGTTCCATCTGTGTGCCTTCGGGCATTTTGACTACAGCCGTGAACGTCTTGCTTTCCGCACGGGGCATAAACTCAGTTCCGATAAACGGAGTCAGCAATCCAGTCACGATAAGGAGCAACACTGCCATACCGATCACCAGCCAACGTCGCTGAATCAGCTTGCGAAGCACTCTGCTATATCCTGTAATACGAATGGACTTCACTTCTTCCAGCTTAACCTTCTTGCCGGAAAGCTGGATATATAACATCGGAATCACCAGGATAGCCACAAACAAAGAAGAAACCAGTGAGAAAGTAACCGTCCATGCCTGATCTTTAAACAGTTCACCCGAAGCTCCGTGAAGATAAACAATCGGCAGGAAGACGACAATAGTCGTCAGAGTAGAAGCTATTACCGCATTGGCAACTTCTGCTGTCCCGTTAATAGCAGCCTCTTTGATACTCAATCCTTTCTCCTGATTTCGGAAGATACTTTCTATGACGACAATGGCATTATCGACGAGCATACCCGCCCCGAGCGCCAGTCCTCCCAATGTCATAATATTCAGTGACAGTCCGTTGAAGAACATCAGATTGAAAGTAGCCACAATCGAGATGGGAATAGCAAGACTGACAATCAGTGTTGTCCCCATCCGGCGAAGGAATACAAACAAGACTACAATAGCGAGAATAACACCCAGAACAGCACTGCTCTTCACTTCTCCTATCGCACTTTTTATAAAAGTACCCTGATTGGAAATCACCTGAAAATGATAACCGGGCAATGCATTCTCTATCACTGCCAATTGGCGGGTTACCTCATCCACCACTTTTACAGTATTAAAGCGCATCTCCTTATAAATAGACAGTCCGATACTACGCTTCCCGTTAATCCGTACAATGTTCTCCGGACGAGCGTTCAAAAACTGCACAGTAGCCACTTCCTTCAAAAAAACAGGAGCTTTATTACTGTTGGCAGTCGCTGTTCCCGAAGCATTGTTTCCGGATGCTTCCTCTTGTTGTATCGCTTTGTATCCGACAATCAGATTCTCAAAATCATCTTCCGAAGCAAACAAGCTCGAACTTTTCACCAGATATTGTAATCCCAGTTCACTGACCCGTCCACCGGATATGCTCTGATTATTCGATTCGATGCGCGAAGCGATATCTTCTATTTTCAGTTGAAAAGCATCCAGTTTATAAGGATCAGTCTGAATGGTAAGAGTACTGACTTCTTCTCCCGAAAGCGTCACTTCAGCCACGCCTTCCAGACGAATCAACTCATTGCGGATATAGCTTTCGGCAATCTTCCTCAATTCCGCCATATCTGTAATACTCTGATGAGACATTCCCACCAAAACTACCGGAGACAAGTTCGCATCGTGTTGCGTAATCTTCAGTTCAGTGATATCCTTGTTCTGGGCAAACGGATTCATGGCTTTCTGCAAATCTAGAAAAGCCTCATCCATATCCTTTGTCCAGGTATATTCTACAGTAATTCGTGCTGTCCCGGCTTTAATCACGGAAGAGACCTGAGTAACATCACTCTGCCGGATCGCCATAGACTCCATATTTTTAACGAATTGCTTTTCGATCTCCTCGGGAGGACGTTCACCCGCCTTTAATTCAATAAACAGGCGGGATTATTCAGATCGGGCAATAAATCCACACTCAACTGATCGTATGATACTTTTCCCAACAATAAGAGGGCAAATACTACCATACAAATCGTAACCGGATTGCCTACTGCAAATTTGATTATATTCTTCATAAGTATTTCCTATTTTCAAAAGATGCGTTCATATATCGCATCCATGATTTACTTTTGGATTTTGACTTTGGCGTCTTCTTTCAGTGTTTCAAAACCCTTCACTACCAAATTGTCATTTACATTAAGTCCGGATAGAATTTCGATATTATATTCATCCTCCAGACCTGTTTGCAGATTGCGTATCTTTGCCGTATTCTTTTCGACGATATATACGTATTTCCGGCGACGATTGGACAGGATTACGTCTTTAGGTATAATGATAGAACTATCAGCTCTGTCAACGATAATATCTGCTTTGGCGAACATACCCGGACGCAACTTCAACTGGTCATTATCAATCAGAATCTTTCCTTTAAAAGTACGTGTCTCTGTACTGATTGCAGGAGACAGCTCACCGACTCTCGCTTTTAAAGTATCTCCGGGGATGGTATAATGAGTAATATATACCGGTTGCGCTTCCTTGACATAACGAATGCTGCTTTCCGGCAGATTGATATCCATATACATTTTATCATAAGCCATCAGACTCACCATAGCCTTTCCCTGCTCCACTCTTGTATCGGCCGTATAGTGAGGCAAATCAACAATCACACCATCAAACGGAGCTTTCACTTTCATCTTCTCCAGATTGAGTTTTGCGTTTTCATAATCGTAACGGGCATTCGTTACTTTTACTTCCGTATTCCGCATTTCACTCATCGTCACCCCTCCTTTTTCATAGAGAGCTTTCTGCTTTGACTGTTCCTGTTCGGCAATTTCAAGACTTAGTTTTTTAGCGTCAATAGCGATTCCGTTTTCATACTCCTTGTCTTCCAGACGGATTATCAGTTCCCCCTTACTTACCCTGTCTCCCATTTTGAAAGGTTTTCCGGTTCTCGGATTAGTCTGAAGTTTATAAAATCCGCTCATTTCCGCATTCTGAGATGCACCGTAAGTCGGCTGCACTGTTCCTGTTGTATTTATTAATTTACTGATAGAACCTTTCTTCAGCTCCACGACAGATACCGGAGTTGCAATATTATTGGGTGCGTTTTGTGGTTTGTTGCCACAGCCGGTTAACAATAAGGTTGTTAACAAAGAAGATGCAATAAAAATTTGATACTGTTTCATGGTCTGCTTATTTTTTATCAATAATGTCTTTCATAGGAACAAGAGGGATATTCTTGTCGAAATCATACAATGAAAGGATTTTAAGATTAAGTAATTCTATTCTGTAATTAATCAACGCCTGCGTATAAGTAATCTTCTTATTCGAAAGCTGAGTCTGGAACTGGCTCATTTCCATACCGGTTATGTCACCTTCCCGGTAACGAGTCTGATTCAGATCATAGGTCAACTGTGCGTTCTGTACATTTTGCTCGGCGATTTTAATCTGAGTCCGGAGGTTTTCGAGGTTACGCCATACCTGACGAATATTCAGCTCGATATCCACTTTATCCTCTTGAAACTCGAGTTCATTAATCCGTTGGGCCATCTTTTGTGCTTTAATCCTTGCTTTCTTTTCACCCCAGTCGAAAATAGGAACAGCAAAGCTGATAGAAACCCTCGGATTCTGTGTCGGATTATTATAGACTTTATTCAGGTGGCTATTATCTCCTATCAATCCGAAAGAGATGGATACATCTCCTTTAAACTCGTTCAGCGCTTTTGTCTTAATCATATCGAACTCAAGTTCCTTGCTCTCTATTTCACGTTGACGAAGTTCCAGACGCGAACCCAATCCATGCGATATGGCCTGGTCCAGATTTACCTGAATCGGTTTAATCTCCACTTCCGCAAATACGAGAATATCTTCATCCAACCTCATTCCGAGAGTCTGTTTGAGTTTGTCCTTCGCATTCTCCAGATTCACCTGACTTTCGTCTACAGACGAACGTGCCGTAGCCAGATTCAGTTCCGCTTGAAAGAGTTCGTCCTTCGCTGCTAAATCCGCTTCTACCTTATTCTTGATAATATCATAACTTTGCTGGGCATTAACCAGTTCTTCACGACTGATTTCCAGATTACTCTGTGCCATATAGACAGAATAGAACTGATCGGTTATACTTTTCTCCGTATTCAGTTGCTGCAAAGCATAACTGATATTGGCATTTTCATAATCATATTCTATTTGCTTCAGTTCCATTTTACGCTTGTTGTATGTGAAAATAGGCTGAGTCAATTGAAGATAGAGGTCATTGCTGAATGCCCGGTTACTAGTTTTATCGCCTTCTATAATGGAACTGTTGTCCTGCCAGCCGAAACGGTTGATTAAAGAAATAGTACCGTCTGTCCATAGAATGGGCTGATCGACCTGAAAGGTCCCACTGGTATTGAATGTTTCATTCGTGTACCATTGTGACAGACGATTATCGAAACGCCTGTTCTTGTTATAGTCCACCGGGTTCAGATTTAATGAAAATCGAGATTTTAATGAAGCCTTCTGCGCCAGCAGATTCTGCTTATATCTCTCCAGATTCATGTAGGAACGGCGAAGAGAAGGACTGTTCTCCTGCGCAATCTCCATTGCCTTGTCAATCGTTAAAGGAATTTGTCCTTGTGATGTCAGGGCAATTCCCGTAAAAGTTACGATTGTCAGCAGCATTCTTTTTAATAGTAGTAAGTCACTTTGCATATAGTTTGCTGTTTTAATAATTATCGTTTCACTATTTTCACTGCGTCGGCTGTCACAGAACGCAGCTTACATTCATCCGTCAGCACGACACGAACCGTATCGGCACTAAAATAGTAAGTACCGAGTTGTTCCCAACCCTCATTGGCTTTTCTCAGATTGATATAAGCATCTTCCATCTCGCTGTCGTATGCCACCCTGAAATGATATTCACCCTGAAGGCGGTCATTCCATCGCAGCTCATCATCCTTGAATACATGATAATAAAGCTCATATTGACCGGCTTCCGGCACAGGAATTTTCCATGTAGCCGTCTGACTGCCGTCTCCACTCTTAATCACATAGGCCGAACGGATATATTTGCCATAGTATTTAGCATTGGTGGTAGCTGTCCATTGTAAAGGCGCACGCCACCAGGATATGCCCGAATATTTAAAGGAAGTATCCTCCACTTTATCCAGCCATTTAGGCAGAAGTCCTACGACAGCAGGGGTAGAAAGTACAAAGAGAGTGGAATCTTCATTATCCACAATAACCTCTCCCGGCATTTCTAAGGATGATTCCGGCAAGGTATAGATAGTGTCCTTGACTATTTTATTCCGTTCTTGTTTTACATTACCAATGGATTGCCGTATCATATAAGGAAGATTGCCGGAAACCATCGTATTGATTTCCACATCACGTATCTGTTCTTCCCAGACAGAAACAAATTCTTTGCTTGTATGGGCAGCTATCTCTACCTTTTTTCTGGCTCTGGGATCTTCCATCGGTTGATACCACCAGCCATTTTGAAGAACGTTCATCTGAATAATTCCGTCATAATCCGAGTTATTGCTCACCAGTACTTTCAAGACAAAGAATTCTTCTCCTCCTTTATTGACAACTTTGGTCAGTTCGGGCTCTCCGATCGAATAAAAAGGAAGAGGCGTCAATTGTTCCCATTCTTTCAAATATGAATAAAGATCCGTCCGGCTCATTTCTCCCAGAGTATCCAGCATATTTTCGAACTTTATGTTCAGAAATGTATTACGCTTCAACATCGCATATAGTGAATCCCGGAAAGCATCTACGCCCATGTTTATTTCTGACCGGGCAAAAAGACGGCTTGCCTCCAGTCCTACGATATTATTTTGCAGATTACGCTGTTCCACATCAGCCAGCAACTCCTTGAAAGTATGCTTTTCCAGCAGCAGGTTGGCCTTTTCATTGTTACTAAGCCCATTTATCTGACGTTCCCATCCTTCATTTTCCGACTTCTTTTGCAGATATAGCTCAATAGCCCGATTGGCAACAGGCCATTCCGAAGAGTAAATATTGTAACGGAAATTATAAATCTGCGGGAAAAGGAAATAAGGATTTGCCGTAGACGAAAGATTTCCCCGTCCTCTACTACCCGACGAAAAGTTATAATCGCCTTCTGTCCGCAAAAACATCCAGGCAAAGTTACTAAAAGTCCGCATCTGGGCTTCCTGCAGACTGATTTCATTATTTCCCGACCACCGGATATGATTCTTCACCTGCCTCTTCACATCCAGTTCCCAGAATATAGCTCCTTTTTCGGGGAACAATACCATTTCAGGTTGTACTGTCTCCTGCGCTTGCGACCAGGCACGTTCATAGCTGGCAAATTGCACAGGAACTTCTACAATAGAAAATCGCTTAAAAGGATAATCCAGTTTATATTGCCGTGCCAGTTGCTCTTTCACATTACGTATCAGCCAGGGAATGGTATCGTGAATAGAATCAAACGAAGCAGTAAAATAGTCATGATCCCTTAAATGCCAGACGCTATAAAGAATGCTGTCCGCATAAGCACTTTTTTGCTGATAGTCACCTATGACCAACGATAGTGTCTGAGACGGATAATCTCCTTTAAACGAATACACTCCTTCTTCATCACACTTTCCTTCCCCTTGAGAAAGAGGAACTAACCCTGGTAGAGGCTTGACCTTCAAGCGATAATTACTGAAATAAGTTTGCTGCCAGTCAGGATTTTTATCACTATAGCTTGTTCCTGCACGGGGATACCAATAAGTTTCAGGGGTAAGCATCAGATAATTTTTCGTCTGAAAACTATACTGCTTGTCTATGTTGAACAGAAACTTTTTATTGGAAGCTTGCAGCACTTCGGGAGGGATATCCAAATAACAGAATGAGTTATCTATCTGTCCGTCATACCTGAATGTTGCAGAGATTGTATCGCCTTTGGCATGCTTCGTGCCGAAATCCACCAATACTATTTGCTTGTCACGTTTAAACTTGAGTTGCTGTCCGGCCGAATGAACGGAATGAATGGTTAATCCCGGATTCAAACAGAAGGTGAATACGGCAGATGAGTCCAATGCCACTCCTTTCACAGTTACTTCCGACAGAAAATCTTCAGGATGCTGCTCTACAGAAAGATCATATTCATGAATGAACATCTTCGGAGTAGAGACATATTGGTTGTTGATCTTCGTATAGGTAGCGCGTATATCACTTTGATATAAAATCGAATGTATATGCCAATAACCGCATACGAAAGCTAACATGAGAGTACAAAAAGAAATAACCAGCCACGGATAATTACTGTGCGATGAATTCGGCAGACGCCTGAACAGGGAAATCGTGAAAAAGACAAACGCCAGTCCGGCAAGAAAATAGATGCCACGATGATTTAAAATCACCTCCCAGTTGGAAAAACCGACAATGCTGGACTTCACCAAAGGAAGACTATAAGCCATATAATCGAAAAGATAATAAAACTTATCTTCAATATAGAAAACAGTAAGTCCGATATATCCTAACAATAAAACGAATGTCAGTGCCTGATTTTTCAATACCAGCATCAGAAAGATAGCCAGGCCGATGATGAAAATCAGCGTAGGGACACTGATCAACAGAAAATAAAGCAAGTAAGCCATCCAGTCCACTTCTCCCAATGTCAGGTTGAATGCAGCCGTAATAGCCATAATAATGAGATTCAGCAACAAAAAGACGCGCAGATTTCCCCAAATCTTACCGATGACGTATTCAGCATTACTTAATGGACGGACATAAAAGACTTCTGATGTATCCAGCTTTTTATCTCTTTTCAGGAAGTCGGATGCCAGAAAAATAGCAATAACAGCCTGCCCTGTATTTAGCAACAGTAAAATTAGATAAGGAATGTTCGATGGAATGGCTGTAGCAATCCAGAAGCCTCCGCTATCTTCCGATACGAACAACTGGAAATTGAAAAAAGTAATGATAGTTACAGCGAGTACCGTGAATACTCTAAGAACCAGCTTCTGATTAATAATTTACTTTCATATTTTGCTACCGATTGTATATTAGATATAAAGGTCATATCAGCATATCGTGTTTAGTCGTTTGTCCAAAGGTTTAATTGATTCTCCATATAATATACATAGGCGTGTTCCAGATTAGGGGGAAATGGTTCCGCTTCGTATCCTTCTACTTTATCGGCAACCACCTGTACTTCCCAGATTGTCCCCGATGGAATCGTCGAGATCACCGGATATTTTTTATCGATCTCATGCAACTGATCTCCCGCAGCCCTGATTCTCCACACTTTACCCTCGGCTAATTTCAGCATATCTTGCGGAGAACCGTTGAAGGAAACTTGTCCCCGGTTCATTAACGCCATATTGTTACAGGTACTGGATATATCACCGACAATGTGAGTAGACAAAATAATAGTCACGTCGTTCTCACTGACCTCCGAAAGAAGGTTACGGAAGCGAATACGTTCTTCCGGGTCAAGTCCGGTAGTAGGCTCATCAACAATGATTACTTTAGGATGATGTATCAGTGCTTGTGCGATTCCTAACCTCCGTTTCATACCTCCCGATAATTTATTGGCATATCGTTCACGGACATCGAACAAACCTACGTTTTCGAGCATTTCATCCACAGCCTGTTTCCTCTGCCTGCTATGGGTCATACCGGACAAACGCGCCGCGTAATCAAGAAACTCATACGTTTTGTATTTGGCAAAAAAACGAAAGTCCTGAGGAAGATACCCCAGAATACCGCGTATTTCTTTCCGCTGTTTCATCAAATCATAACCGCAAATTTCTACTTGCCCGGAAGTTGGTTCCATAAGGGCTACAAGAATACGCATTAAAGTAGATTTGCCGGCGCCATTGGGTCCTAATAAGCCAAACATCCCTGCAGGTATTTCCAGATTGACATCTTTCAAGGCATGATTTCCGTTTGGATAGATCTTATTAAGGTTCTTAATAATTATGCTCATGACATTTTATTTGTCCTATGTTGTATTGGGTGATAAAGATAGGCTTTATTTACAGGATACAAATCATAATTATAAACATTAACTTATATTAGTAGAATTCTGTCTAAAATGAACATTCAACAAACATCCATATATCTCATAAACGAAAAGGAAGAAACCACTTCACAGTGACCTCTTCCTCCTCATATCCCATATGATTATTGCCCAACAGGGTTTATAAAAAAGGGTTTTATTAAAAAAGGGTTATTTTTATGATCTTAATTATTTATTAGTTACTTCCACCCTTACCACCACTATGAGTAGGATTAGTAGTCACTGTCTTATACTGATGATCAGTTCCGGTATAGCGTGTTGCAATTACTGAAATCTTCACATCCTTATTATTATACTTCACTGTGGTCGACAATGTAGTAGTACGAGTCTTGGCATAGCAAGTATAAGTCATTGTTGTATAACCGTTCACATTTACAGTATTATAGGTACGAGTTGTTTCTGTAATACCTGATGCCGATCCCATCAATGAGTATAAACGAGTTTTGAAGAAAGCTACCATAGCATTAACAGTTTCTGGTTTTGCACCTGACAAAGCTTTTTCTACAGCCGCTTTAATATCCGCATCTTTACATTCCCAACCTGATTTTTCTTTGTAGGTCAGTGCAATACCTGTCACAGCTTTAGGATTTTCGCTGTTATCACGGCTTGCCTGTCCTAAAACTTCACTCTTCACTACATTTTCGGTGCTTACTTTACTAGTGACTTTATTTTCCATAGCATAGGAAGAGAAATGCTTAACTTTAGTTGTGTAGCTACCTGATTTCTCATCATAAACAACTTTATTAATGTCCTCTGTTTGTGGAACCCACTTTCCATTCTCCAAATAAGTAAGCTCTATATCTTGGGCAAAAGTCACACCCGGAATAGGATTAGGAATAGAGATCGTTACAGCCTCCTTAAATTTCAAACCACTAGGTTCAAAGTGTGCTGCCGCCAAAGGTATGGTCTTTTCTACTTCTTTATTCTCTTCTTCTTTCTTCACTTCTGTAGTCACAGTTTCTGGGGCTGGTACATACGTAGTTACACTGACTTCAGCATTACCACCTTCCAGAACGTCTTCATTACCTTCTGTCTGAATTGCCCCAGCTGGGATTTCTAATTCAGGAGTTACAAGAGGAAGATCTTCTTTCACATCCTCCGGTTCAACAGTACCCGGTTCTTTAACTTCCTCATTGAAGCACTCTTATCTTCTACCTTAACCTCTTCTGTATTACCATTCTCTCCAACTTCTACAGTCGTAGGTTCACTTTGCTTAGTCAAAGCCACAGCAACAGTTACCACACTACGATTTTCCGCATTAGCAGCAATTTCTACAGAAGTACTTTGAGCAAGATAACCTTTAGGAGCAACTTCTACAGAATACTTACCTACATTCTTCTCTGTTACAGAGAACTTACCATCTTTGTCAGTCTTAATTGTCTCAGTACCAATTTTTACATCAACACCAGACACACCTTTACCGGCATCCGTCACAGTACCCATAATGTAATACTCAACAACCGGAGCGGGAGTTTCGATAACTTCACCCGGCTCTTGTTTTGGTTCATCGTCATCATCATGACAGGAAACTGTTACAAAAGACAACACACCGAAGGCTATCGCCAAAGAGCATGCATACAACCATTTTAAATTTCTCATAATTGTTCAATTTTTGTTTAAATTACTAATATCAACTCTTATTTAAGTTTTGTCTTTTCATTGGTACGAATCAAATAATAACGGATATAATCCGGCTGCCAGAAACGGCTGTTTTCAGCAGATTTCGGTTCGGTTCTATAGCTTACCCCCAAAGCACGGCGAGCAAATTCATTCCCACTACGCATGTCATATTGAAAAGCGAAATAATCCGGAAGCATCACACGTACCGCGTGACGACTACGCTTCTTACCCGGCAATGGAATCGAAAAATGAAATCCGGCATTTGTTTCTCCATCTGTATACATGCCATAAAGTCCCACGACATATTCACCGAAGTAACGTGAAAGAATTCCGCATACCCCATAATCTCCATATATAAAACGTCCACCGCTAACTTTCAATTAGTATTTACTTGTGGAATGAAATAACCTACGCTGAGCTGCCCATTCACTCTTTTCCATTTACTCATTCCCCAGTCGTTGCCATATAAATGAGACGAACCGGTTATACCACCTTCTCCTTCTACTGTCCAACGACCGTCAGAAGAAAAATAACCGATACCGGCTGCAAGTCCCTGACGATCATCCGAGAAATTTCCACCAGTCAGGTATCCCTTCCAATGATTATCCAGACGAAATTCCTGGCGCAATGTCAAATACCCCGGTCGGATGCAATCCCATTTGCCCGGCTCATTATTGACGATAGGCAAGCAAACCTGCAGCCTCAATGAAGCACCTTTCCAAAGTTGCATTTCTACAGCCGGTTGCAATTCAAAAGCTGCTTTATATAATTTGTAAGTAACATTATTAACTAACATCACACCCGGATAAAGCACTACATCCACTTTCCCAAAAGTAGTAGACTCTCGTTTTGTTCCTTTTAAGGCCTCCATTGCAGTTTTGGTGGAAGTAGTCATCTGCATATTACGGTAAACTCCATCCAAATCACATTTTCCCGATTGATAATCCTCAATCAGCTTCGCAGGCAAAGTGATACAAAGTTGCGGCAAAGCATTATCCAATATGACCAATTGTAATGTAGTTACTTCCGGAAGAGTGATCAGGCGACGTATTGCAATGCCTATACCATTATAAGATCCCCTATATACGGAAGTCTCAAATGCTGCCGTAATCGTATCCTGCTTCTGTACTACAGAAATATTTTCCATTTGCAATTCTTTCAGGACTTCAGATATCCCAGCAGATTGTGCGTCTGCACTCTCCAAAGTGCAGCAACATATAATATATAGTATACTAAATACTCTTTTCATCTTCTTAATGTATTAATGTACATTCATAACGCAAACCGGCAGAAACACAAGTAAATTCGCGTATAAACACATGGACAGACAAACGTTTCCAAAAACGTATTGCTCCACCCAAATTCCATCCATTGGTATCATACTCTGCCATCAGCTTTAACTCACGGCAAAAAGCGGGAGTATAACGAATACCACCAAAAGGGCCTTTCTTGAAAGCCGGTTGATTGCCCTGATGAAAATACCAGCCTGCTGTAACAGCCAACTGATGCCCCTTGCAGAAACCAAACGTCTTAGTTAAGACACCATAATAATCTCCCCAATACTGAGTAGCCTTTTCTGTAAAAAGATCATCAGCACCGATTACCACAGCAGGGAAATAACGGCTTTCTTTCAATGGACGAATACGGATAGTATTGGAACGATCTTGGTTGTGATAACCGACTCTGCCATTATATGTTCGCATTTTGAGTAACGTCATACGGTAAGTCAGTTCAACAAAAGAGAACAAAGACATATCTACCGAGTAGTTCATGGTAGGATAGTTAAACTTATTAGGCGTAACCTCTTCAGGAAGGAAGTTTGCGCTTCCCATAAAGGTTCCTGTTTCCTGCATCTCGGCTGTAGGTATCATCATCTGCCCAGTTGCCCCAAGAGCATATTGTGCATGAATCCGGCTTGTTGTCAAGATTAGAATCAGAATTAATACAACACCCTTTAATGGAATAAATCGCATATCCCCCAAAATAGCTTCAGTTTGTTTCATTTTTTATCTATGTATATTCCTAAATAGAGACCTTACCCCAATTTGATTCATAAATCCTCTATTTTTACCATTCTTTTTTCTGTTACTTCTTAGGTAACGGAAAACACAGGAGGGAAGGGAAAAATCTCTTAAAATACGAAAGATAGGACATGCAAGCCACCAAAGGAAGCTCAGTCTAAGCGTAGGGTGAAATTTCTTTGATTATGGGACGTAAAAATCTTAGAATATGAAGAAAAGGGTTCTTTCATGTTCTAGGCTATTTTTATCTTATTTTTGAATCAAAAAAGAAAAAAAGGATAGTTTATTTGCTTGTTATTTATTTTTTTGTCTATCTTTGTGCCATTATTATTTCCGTTACCTAAGAAGTAACTCGCATATATTTATACTGATTATTAATACTTTGTATCATTTACACGTTTTACCAAGCAATTCTTTACGTAAGACAAATTCATTCTATTCACTTCAGTACATTCTTTCAAAGCAAAGCCTTTAAGGTAGATTTGTGTTGTTTTGATTGATTTGTGTCCCAACGATTCGCTGATCATTTCAATAGGAACTCCGCGATATTTCGCAGTAGTAGCCCACGAATGGCGAATGGTATAAGAAGTGACAGGAGAAGTCAGATGCAAAGCCTTTGCCAGTCCTCTCAAATGGTTATTGAAATTCCGGAGGGCAGACTGGTATTCCCGATAAGCACTTTCATCTTTCCGCTTTTTATCACCATTCAGAATACTAAATAGATAATCAGGGCAATCTTGCAGAGCAGGTTTTCTGTTCTGAAGCTGATAAATCATATCCTTAGCAGTATCCAGTATTTCCACACTCATCGGAGTCTTCGTTTTAACACGATTATAATGAAGAACATTCCTGTCTAAAGACGACTTCTCCAAATGCGCCAAATCAGCGAAAGACATACCACAGAATTGAAACATCAAAGCAGCAATCGCCTGTGTACGCCGTAAAATATCCGATTTAGGATCTCCATATAAAAGCTTATGCAACTCAGTTGCCGGCAAAGCTTTCTTTTGACGGACATCCACTCCTGTATACACCCCGTGAAACAACCGGTGAACATAAGGAGCCCTCCCCGATTCTACTCCACGATTATAAATACTACGCAGCATACGCATATACGTCGAAACCGTATTAAGCTTCAAGCCACGTTCATAAAGATACTGCCCGTAACACCGTAAGTGTTCGCGGGTTACTTGTCCGAATGACACGGTAGGTGTGCCACAAAACCCTCTAAAAGAAAGAAGTGCATTTTCATACACATGCGCAGTAGAATAGCGCCCCTCTTTTCGTAAACGACCGATGTACATCTCAGCGCATCGGCTAAACCCATTTTTTTTCATCATTTATACACTAGTTAATTATATAAATCATCTCAGATGAGAGAACAAATATACTTCCTCTTAGGGTTTTAACCATCACAAGAATTATTTTATTTCGAACGAAAATCAGAAAGCGACCCTCACTCACGTGAAAGTCGCTTTCTTGATTTTCATAACTTAATGAACAAACTAATAAATAATTAACCTTTTCTTAAAAATCTCAAACATTATATCTTAAACGGTTGCATCTTCAAATATACCTTATAGTCTTTAATCATCCCCGTTTTACCGGCTTCAGCCCTAGGTAGATAAGAGAATCCCGTAATAACTTTATCTTCACCAAGATCTATCACAATCTGATGAGGGAATGCAGGTTTGGAAGAGGAATAATTGGTATGCCAGAATGTTGATTCCTGCAAATCAAAAACATTTGTTGCAATATTGTTCGCGGCATCCGTTTCCTCACTATCGGCATAAATCACTTTCCAATGCTGACGGGATACCGGTTTGCCATCTTCGCCCAACAACTCCAATTCTGCAATAGCCGCGAAATCTTTCCCATCATGGGCGTTCAAAGCCTCCAGACAGAAGAAACGAGTCTCCACCTTCTTACCGAATTTCACATGTTGCCAACCATTGCCTGACTTAAATATCCCTTGATAAACAGGAGTTTCATTTGTTAAGTCCAAGTTCTCACCCATCTTACGATGAGCATAAGCTCCGTTACCACGTTGTACATCCAGAATTGGTTGACGCAGACCTTCAGTTTCAGCTTTTGAAGGACCAGCCATATCCAATATAATGATTTCATTCTCTCCTTTCTTCAACCAGCAGCCCGGTACATATAAGGTCTGTTGAGGTCCGATTTCCCAATAACGGCCAATCGCATGGCCATTCACCCATACCATACCTTTACTCCAGTTCATCATATTCAAGAATGTATCCCCTAACTCATTGAGGTTAAACGTCGACCGATAATAAGCCGGTTGATTTTCAGCATTCTCCTGTTGTTTATACTGCTTATCACGGGCAAAACTATAATCTACCGGAATAGTATATACCTGCCAGTCCTTCACCAGTTCAACTCCTTTATCAGATTGCAGTTCTACTTTCTCGGTAATACCTTTCCAGTCATAAATACCTTTGCCGAAATTCATTCTTCCCATTGCTTCCACCAGGATATCCAGTCTGTCACCTTCTTTCAATGGTGGTAACTTTACTACACCTTCCCCCTTCAAACGGCTCAGAGTAGCCAGTTTCTTACCATTCAGAAAGACTTGTGCCCAGTCATGAACTTCTGTGATCAGTAATGTCTGTTCTTTATCAGAAGCGGATAATGAAGTCCGATACAGAATACTACCCCATCCCTGATCAAAAGCTTCCATTGTCCGGATATCCTCACTCTCTTTGGGGTGAGGCAGATTATCAAATAAGACTGCCATTTCAGTCATTTTAATAGTAGGAATAGCTATAGTCGGTATCGAATCCGGAATTTCCGGCAAGGTTTCACCTTCCGGCAGGTAGTTACCAAGCAGATTCCGTACTTCCAGATATTTAGGAGTCACCTTACCGGATTCATTGATAGGAGCATCATAATCATACGATGTGCAAGTCGGTGAAAAGTTCGGGAAATTCGCGCCTCCCCAATGCCCGAAACTAGTCCCCCCGTGAGTCATATACAAGCTGAAAGAAATATTGCGGTCCAGCATTTCTTTCATACCTTTTACCAATTCTTCGGCACTTCTTGTTTCATGCTTGGCTCCCCAATGGTCAAACCATCCGGACCAAAATTCACTGCACATCAATGGAGTGTCCGGCCGTAGTTCTTTCAACCGTTTAAATTGCTCGTCGATGTTAGCACCCGTACCGAAATTAATAGTCCAGAGCAAATCATCCAGTGCATTATTCTCAAAATTCGAGTTCCAGTCACACTGGAATAAAGGAACACCTGTAAAACCGGCTTGTTTTACCATGTCACGGATTTCGGATATATACGGCTTATCGATTCCAAATGCTCCATACTCATTCTCCACCTGTACCATAATGATATTCCCTCCTTTACTAATCTGAAGATCAGCCAGCTGTTTGCCCACTTCGTTCAAAAAGAGTTTCACACGTTCCATGTAGTATGGGTCTTGCTCGCGAAGTTTGATATCCTTCTTCTTCAGCAGCCACCAAGGCAAGCCGCCCATTTCCCATTCCGCACAGACATAAGGTCCGGGACGCACTATGACATACATTCCATTCTCTTGAGCCAAACGGCAAAACGCAGCTATATCTTTCTGTCCGGCAAAATCATACCTTCCTTCTTCCGGTTCATGAAAATTCCAGAACACATACAAGCAAATCGTATTCATACCCAGTGCCTTGCACATTTTAATACGATGTTCCCAATATTCTTTCGGGATACGCGGATAATGAATCTCTGCCGCTTTTACAACAAACGGTTTTCCATTCAGCAAGAAAGTATTCTTCCCCACTTCAAATGTGCCCTCCGAAGATTGAGAGCATGAGCTGCCAAGAACAGCCACTACTAAAATAAGTAAATACAATAAAGGTTTCTTCATTTTCTATCTATTGTTTTCATGATATATCTCATACTTAATAAAGAGAATTCACTATCGGCTAATGTTTCCATTAAACCGACAGCGAATTTGAAAATAATCCAAGTGTTCCTAAAAACTAAAATAATACCTATTGAAAACTGAGTACGGTGCAAAGATGAGGTATTATGCGCAAACAAAGGTCCTCAAATAAGTCAAAAGGGTATGAATATCGTTCAAATGAACTTTATTTATCATTTTATGAACTCTTTTTACAGAAAAAATCAAGATATTTGCAAGAAATACCATAAACACTAAAACACCTCATAACGGGAGACCTTATGAATAAAACGACTTTTATACTACTAATAACATTAATTATATCATACATAAATACTGCTTATATTCAAGCACAGACTCAACGTGTCACAGTACAGGGGAGTATTCTGGAAAAAGACACACAGTTCCCTGTTGAGCAAGCTACCATACAACTGTTATCCTTGCCCGACAGTAATTATGTAAAAGGCATTTCCAGCTTGGAACAGGGAAAATTTTCACTCACAACTCTCCCGGGACGTTTTTTGCTAAAAATTTCTTTCATAGGCTTCGCTACCGAATATAAGCCCCTGCAAATAAACACAACCCAGACTATTGTTCAACTAGGCAAAATAGAGTTGAAACCTGATGCTGTACTTCTTAACGAAACCGTCATTGTAGCCCAAGCCCCGCCTGTTGTCGTCACAGGTGATACAACCGCATATAATACTTCCGCTTACCGCGTCAGTGAAGGTGCTGCATTGGAAGAACTAGTCAAAAAGCTACCCGGAGCCGAAATAAACGAAGAAGGGAAATTAATCATTAATGGTCAGGAAGTCAAAAAAATCATGATGAACGGAGAAGAATTCTTCCTTAACGACCCCAATACGGTTTTAAAAGAACTGCCAGCCGATATGATAGATCAACTAAAAACTTACCAAAAGAAATCAGACATGGCACGTATTACCGGAGTAGATGACGGTAAAGAAGAAATGGTACTCGACTTACGCGTAAAACCAAGTATGAGAAAAGGATGGAATGGTAACTTTGAAGCAGGATATGGAAATGACGACCATTATAGGGCAAAAGGAATGGCCAATCGTTTCAAAAACAAAATGAACTTATCAATCAATGGTACCGCCAACGACAATGGAATTAATTCCAATCAAAGAATAGGTGCCAACTATTCTCAGAATACTCAGAAACTCAAATATGGAGGTAGTATTGAAGTCCGGGAAAATAAACGCGATTCATGGAGCAAGCGTCATACAGAATCTTTTTTGTCAGACAACACTTCTCAGTTTTCCCTGCAGAACAACCAATCCGATGGAAAGACAAGTGCTATTTCCGCTAATTTTCGTTTCGAATGGAAATTAGACAGTCTCACCACTATTATGTATCGACCGACATTTAATTTTTCCAAAGGAAACTCCAATTCAGGCAACTTCTCAGAAACGCTCAACAACGAGTCAACTCCTATCAACCGGAAAGAAGCCACAAACCACCAAACGAATGACAGATTCTCCACCAATGGCTCTTTGCAGTTGAACCGCAAATTAAACAGCAAAGGAAGAAACATCGCCTTACGTCTTTATTACGATCTGGATGACGGCAATTCCGATCGGTATAGTCTTTTGAATACTTATTACTTGAAGTATGGTGATAGTATAAAAACTTTAAACCAATGGATTGAAAAACTTGACGAAAACAATAAATATCAAGTTCAGATAACATATATGGAACCTGTATTTACCAATCGGTTTATCGAAATTAATTATAGCTATCAACACCGTTCCTCACTCTCTGAAAAATATGCCTATGACTGGGATAAACAAGAAGATACATACAGTCAATATCCTGACACAGCGCACAGTGATTGCTACAAAAATAAATATTCCACCCACCAAACCGGCATATTTTTCCGTACTATCCGCACCAACTATTTTTATAATATAGGTATAGAAGTTGAGGCACAAAAAACGACAAATAAAAGCTATATGCGGGACACGACCTTTGAGTATTTATCCAGAAATGCAATAAACTACTCCCCCACCATAAACTTTAAGTATACCTTCTCTAAACAAACAACCTTAAAAATAAACTATCGTGGGAGAACGGCACAACCCGGTATGACCGACTTATATAGAAAAAAAGATATTTCTGATCCTTTAAACATACGGCTAGCTAACCCCGAACTTAAACCATCATTCAATAACAACATATCAGCTACATTTAATACTTACTTTACTGAAACATCCCGTAGTTTGAATGCTAACCTCTCCTATAATAATACAATGAATAGTACAACACGTATTGTCACATATGACGAAAATACCGGAGGACAGACTACCCAACCGACTAATGTGAACGGGAACTGGCGAATAAACGGTTCGCTTACCTTCAGTACTCCATTATCCAACAAAAAATTCACAGTAAATACACACACCAATACAAATTACGGCAACTCTGTCGGTTTCACTGTGCTCAACAAAGAGTCAGATGCAGTTAAAAGTAATACAACTAACCTCTTTTTATCAGAACGTTTAAAAGGAAGCTACCGTAGCGACCTGATTGACTTTGAGTTATCTGCAGAAGTCAGATATCGAAAATCAGAACATTCTATCAAAAAAGAGAACCGACGGGAAACATTTGATTATACATTCGGAACTGAAGCAAACTTAAACTTACCTTGGGATATAAAAATCTCATCCAATATCAATTGTAGATTAAAAAGAGGATATGGCGGTAAAAATGATACTAACCGCACCCTATGGAACGCACAAATATCGAAAAGCTTCCTCAAGAAGAAAAAGGCAACCGTCCGATTTCACCTATATGATATCCTCCGTGAGAATGAAAGTTCGGAACGTTCCATTTCCGAGAATTCTATCACCGACAGAGAATCCAGTACTTCTAACGTATATTTTATGGCATATATTGCCTATCGGTTCAATACCTTCGGACAAAAAAGAAAACGACAATCGGTACAAAACTAAAATTATAAAAGAGGAGGAAATGATGTATCCACAACTACATCATTTCCTTTTTGTTCTTTAAACACGCTGAGTAACATTGAAAAAAGTCATATTGCAAGATATCAGAGATTCTCAAAAGGAGTTCGGTATCAATACTTGACTTCCCGAAGATTTTATACACATTGGTCCGCGCACAACAAAGCTGTTCTGCAAACCAAGTGACAGACAATCCTTGTCGATGTAGTTCAATTTCTATAAGCCGGCCAACGTGTGTCATCTTACTCTTGTGGAATAATTAAGAAACTGAAACCACACGCTCCTCCTCCGCCATTTTCCAATCGCACAAGAATACGGTTCCACCCTTGACGGAACTGGAAAGGAGTAATATGTTCGTCAATATTATACCAACTGGTACCATAATCGCGCCATACATCCTTACCATTTATCCATACCCGGCCACTATCATCCGTACCGATGGCAACCAACATAGTAGTAGCCTCATCAAAATAAAGTTCCGTATAAGCATAATAAGTAGAATGTCCGGTAGTGACAGGAACCGTATTATGCATTGATTCACTTTGCATAAACTTCCATCGCAGCGTACCATCCAAATACACTTCTTCCCCTATGACCTTTATCGGATGAGAATCCGTTTCCATCACCCCTGTACCTACTTGTCCGTCAGTATATACCGCATCAAAGTCCACAGATATCTCAGGCGGATGGACAATTGAAAAGTCCTCTCGCCCAAAACTTTCCCACGGTCCTATCATATACCATGTGTTAATATATAACCACCCTTTACGATCCGCGCTTTTTGAGAAACGCCGTCCGGGCAATGCCTGAGCTTTTACCATTTCCTGATTAAGCCGGGGACCTGCATAAGCATTCATCGGACGTCTGTTTCCACTGCCCTGAGCTGCCTCCCCCATGCCACCGAAACCGTTCCTATTGCCACTGCCTTCACCTCCGCCCGGCTGACCATTGCCAATTCCAAAGCCGCCACCGGGCTTTCCGACCTGCTTCACTACTCCAAAGAGATTTTCCAACCGAGATTGAGCAAGTCCGGCTTGTCGGGTCGCTTGTCCCAACAGACCACGGTAATTGTTCAAGTCTGCCGTACTTTTTATTTCCAGACCTGCGCTGGCATTACTTCCCGCTGAAGTAGCCCATTCCCCCCCTTTAGTCTGCATTCGAATCAGTTCATCAAAACTTGGCATACGGGAAGAACCTGTCTTCAGAGAACTATAAACCTCGGGAAACGAAAGTCCCTTGGAAAGCGCCTGTTTAGCTGCATTGGCAGCCAAATGGTTCTGCTGTATTTCAGCCTCATATTCTCTTAAAAGAGCATACATATCATCTACCGACGGATTCGCAGATAACTTGCCCGCCTGCGGAATATTCCTTGCTTTCGAAGTATCATTAGCATCATCCGGTGCCGTACGTGGTAACTTTCTTTGCTCTACTTTAGTCAACAATTCATTTTTCCGCTGCCTCATCTTCTTAGCCATTTCCTGAAATTTACGAAGCTGATCTTCCAAATTTTTCTTGACCAATACTTCCGACTGCTTCACTAATTGCTCAGAATAATTAGCGGGAAGCTCCCGCTGAGCCTGCTCCTGCTTTATTTTATCACTGATACTTTTCGGAGATTTCTGTTTTTTCGCTTGCAAGTCAATAGCTCCCTGTCCTGGTGATGGCATCAGCCAGATAAACAACGCTCCTCCTACCAGGCAGACCAGCGCAATAACCCATGATAGGATAACCGTCAGACGGCTACTCCCTGTTGTAGTTTTCGTCATATGTTCGTATTCCTATATTCGTTAAATTATAAAACTGACAAGCATCCATTACTTCCACAAAACGTCCGAATGGAGTGTTTTTATCCATATCAATGCGGATACGCCGACCCGGATCAGAGATACAGGTCTCCCGCAATTGTTCCATCATAAAATTAGTCGAACAAGGTTGTCCGTCCCAATAGAAGTTACCTTCAGCATCCAGTCCTACAATAGCCTGTTTATCATCCGGTTTCAATTTTATAGCTGATTCCGAAGTCGGCAGATCCACTGAAATATCCCTGTTTTTCACCTTCGTCATTGTAGAGACAAGAAAGAAGATCAATAGCAGAAACACACAGTCGATCAAGGGCGACATAGACACTTCCGGTTCATCTTCGTTATTAAATAGTGATAGTCTCATAAGCTTAATAAGGTTTACTACCCAAACGGACACGCGTACGCGTGAATCCTTGTATTTGACATTGATCGAATATCTCTATTACCGTATTTACGGGTACAGTCCGGTAAGCCGCCACATCAATAGCAATTTCCGTACCTTCACTGTTGCGGAGTTCTGTAAGGAAAGTATTCAGATCAGAAATCGGCACATAGTGGTTCTCACCAGTATACGCATCATGTCCTACTACCTGATACACATTTTTCTCCTCATCCACTGCTATGATAACAGCTTCCTCTCCGGCGCGGGTGGTAGACAAACTGGAAGTCATTGAAGGAAGTGATAAAGGTATTTGCATTTCCCACTTCTTCATCATAGTAGTCACAAGGAAGAAGATCAGTAGCAGAAAGACGCAGTCTATCAAGGGCGACATCTGCACCTCTACTTTGTCTTCTTCATCATAGTTTAGTCTCATGCTTCTCCTCCTTACTCCCCGGTATGTTCATATCCGTCGAATCTCCTTCCAGATAGAGAGTAGTAATCACATTTTCAACTTCTACTTCTACCAAAGAAGCCAATTTCATAATACGATTTTTAATAATGAAATACAAAGCAATGGCAGGAGCTGCGATGATCAAACCGGCAGCAGTCGTAATCAAAGCTTTTGAAATAGAATCGGACAATATAGAAGCGCCGCCTTCGTCACCATACAATGCTACCAGACCAAACGCTTCGATCATACCGACAACTGTTCCCAGCAAACCGATAAGGGGCGACAGGGAAGCTATGACTGACAAAGGATATATGCGTGACAAATGTGTACGGATATCACGTGCGGCCATATCACCAGCTGTCTGACTGACAGCTTCTCTTCCGGCTTTCACATGCTCGAAAATAAAACGCAGCGAATTTCCTAATGTGGAAGGGTATTTATCACAGGCTGCAATCGCACCTTTCAAATCTCCTTGTGCAAGGCATTCGCTGACTGTTTTACGCAGTCCTTTTGGTGCCAATCTTCCTTCTCTTGAAGTTAGCAAGCGTTGCAAAGCTATTACTAAGGCAAGCAATCCAAGCAAATACAACGGATACATCATGAATCCTCCCGCTTTAATCTGTGCAGCCCAGTCAATCTGTACCCCTTGCGGTTGTTCATCCTCATTAGTTGTTCCCTCTTCATATACCAGCCCTTCCTCTTCTCCATCAACGGGTACCGGAGTTGCAATTTCGCTCGGAAGTACTTTCGGAGCATTCTTTATATCATCCTGTGTCTTAGCGAGAAAGATTTCATCAAATCCCGCATCACGCCTCTCCGGGCAGATAAAAGAAATACCGGTCAACGTAATATTACCAAAATCTTTCCATAAGTCCCTGGTCATCACCATCCAGTGTCCCGGTAGCTCACCGAGATTAAGACCTTCCATCGGATTTATCAAATCCTTGGATTTGCCGGCTATATAAGTAAAATCATATTTCTTGCCTTTTTGATTTGCAGACTTTTCGGAAACATGAAATTTCATTCCAATTTGATCACCTCCCCATTTTACCCAGGCAAAAGTGATATAGCGAAACTCACCCGGTCCCGGATTCTCGCGAATAGGAATGGATAGCCCGGTCAACTCTGCCGGACTTTTAGAGGCTCCTACATATATATAATTTTCTGATTTTTTAGAGTATCCCCCATCACGGACAAATTTATTATCCTGAGCTTTCCACTGCGCCCCGTCCGGTATTTTAGTACTAAACAGCTCGTACAATCCCTTACTGGATTTTCCATTCGTTTGTGCCGAGAGCGGATAAGTGAAAAACGTTATTACTCCTAAAAGAAGTATACTCAACGTACCTTTTCTAAAAAGTTTTTTCATCTTTGTGCAATTCATGTCGATTCTATTATTTATTAAAATTTAAAAGCCACCGCAAATCATCGAATGATTCACAGTGGCAAAGTTGATAAAAATAGAAAAGAAATGAGTACTCAAATCATTCAAAATACTCCAATTCCTTAAAATGATACAGAATAAAGAGTTCAAAAATCGCTCAATAGGTTTAAAAATAATCCATTACCTAAAATTTCCAACTATTTTTTTTTTCTGCCGCATCGAATATTAATAGCTTATACGATACGGCAGACACAACACATTTGCAAGTAGTTTTTATTGGGTTGTAATAATGTAATGCTGTGGCTTAACAAAATACAACGAATTGGGTGGTAATGCTTTTAACTTTTCCAAATACGGCCTGGCATTTATATCAATGGCCTTTTCCATGGAAAAATAAGAAAGACCATGAAATAACATTCTAAAAGCTCTAATATTCCCTACTTTACGGAATGGATAAAAGATAAATTGTTTCGAATCATACATCTTAAAATTGTCCTTGATTACATCAGCGTAATCTCTCTTCAATATACGCCAATATTCTTCTGTAGTAATGTCTGGCTTCTTTAATGCTAGAGAATCCATAATTTTCATAATTTTTTCGGTTGGTCTCATACGTTGCATAATTAAAAATGGAAATCTTTTCAGAAGCAATTCTTGAAAATCTAAAAGAGGCGCATCTAATATATGTTCATAAATAAGCGAGTCAATATACAACATAGGGGTTGTTGCTATTTTTTTCATTTCCATAGAATCTCTCATCACTGGAATATTACTAACCGATAGTACTGTTTTCCCCTCCTGATAAGCCGGTACTCCATAAACTGCATTCCGAATCTCTTGGATAGTAAGACCTGCAATTGGACGACTACTATCCTCTCTAATTCCATGAGAGCCATACTCTTGGGAGTAAACATTCATAGTAGATATTAGTAGAATTAGTACTGCTAAGTTTTGAATTGTTGTTTTCATAATATAATTGTTTAATTGGTTATTTTATCATAGTCTTTGGTCGTAGCTTCCGGCATAAGAAATTACATATGGTAAATTAGAGCTATGTCCTCCATATATTTGTTCATTCCTGTCACCATAATCGAATATTACAGATGGAATCTTATTTGTATTAGCTGTATCATCATCAAGACTAGAAGGTCCAGTGATCCGGGAAGATGTACTTGGACAATTTGTTAAAGGTGGATGCGTATGAAACAAGGCTACACTATACGAAGCAGACTCGTTATATTCATTAGTTCTAATAGTAAAAGTTATCGTATTTATACCTCCTGTTGAACAATCATTTGAAGACATGGCCGATCCATCTATGAAAGAGTATTTTGGGGCTGCATTACTGTAAGTATGCATCTGTAGAGTAAATCCAAATTCTCTTCTGGAGTGAGATTTCTCAGATGATATTGAATTTTTCCAACACTCATCCATCGTTGGGTAACTTCACTCATTTTCATTATATTGCTAATTGAAGGTCCCTTCACTCTAAATTCAAGAACATTAGTTTCCTCTTCTACAAAGTCCTGTTCTCCTCCACCTGTATCTGTAAGTACAAATATTGTTACTTTAATATAACACTTACCCAATTTAAAAGCATAAACATTATTAAAATCAAGATCAGCGCAAGATCCCGATGAAATAGCTAAATACTTCTCGTTTGTATCAGTTTTCATTTCTAACACAGCACTATGTATCTTACCAGAATATCCTTCACCGGAACATGGAGCTGTAATTGCTCACCAAAAACATAAGTATCCTTTACTTGTTCAAGAATCCACGTCCCAGAACGTGTTTTTATTGCAGATGATGCAGATTGCATCCCTTCATTTTCTTTATTCTCACTACAAGCGAGAATCAGAATTGTAATAGCCCCAAGCAATAATTTTCTCATAATTCTACATTTTAGATGTTTAACAAAAGATGGTCTTTATTTTTAAAATCAAATTCCAAATTCATCCTACGGCTTCATAAAAAAATTAGCAAGCACACATTTTAAATAAATAAACTAAAGTAAAAAACAATAACATAGTAGAACAATTTTCTATTTTAAGATTATTCTCTACTTTAAAACGTTACATCAATACCCATTCAACTACAGATTAGCATTCATCGTTTGCTTGTAGCTGTGTTTATCCTTACGCAAAACAACTTTTATCTTCGTTGCCTTCTTTTTTCTCACTTTTATCTTCTTTGTTTTCATACCTTCAGAACTCACTTCCAATACTGACCTTCCCTTTCGGACCCGAAGTAAAAAATACCCCTCACGATCAGTGGTCGTACTATTATTCATACCTCTCTCTGTTACGACTGCACCGATCAATGGATTGCCACATTTATCTACAACAATACCTTTTACCACATGTTTTTCCTCTGCTTCAACAATAGATAGTCCACCGCAAACTGTCACTTTCGTCACACTTTTATAACCAATCACTTCTACTTGTGGAAGTATATTAGAAGTATCCTTTAAACTATCTTTTACCGTTTCTTGTCCATACAAAGGACTGGAAAACAGTGCTGATAATCCCAAAGAAACACCTATCACCTTTACATTCAGCCCTGCCATCCGACGTGAGAGAAGTTGCTGTTCCAAATAATGAATTTCAGCCTCACACTTCGGACACGTCCCCAAACAATCTCCTTGATATCGACATTTAGAGGTAACAAACTTTATATCATTTGCATTAGCTATCTGCTGCCTGATTTCTTTTAGTATACGACAGGTTACCTTCCCAGTTTTAGATTCTTTACTCATTATTTATATTCAAGTTTTATCTATCAGAAAAAATCTCTGATAAATGAGAATTTATGGTGTGCTACTTCAATTTCACGTTTTCTATTATCAAACCTCTCTATTCTAATTATAGTCTGCAAGATAAGAAGAAAAAACGAAAAAGAGAAGGAAAGAGTGTCCCCAAAAAGGATACAATTTTCATTCCTCCTTTTTCCTCCCTTCACCCTTCACAACTCCCTCTGGCACGACGATTGCGGGTGAAGGTCTCCTGTTCACCATCCGCTTCACCTCCCATCAGACGGAGACTACCCGATACACATTCCCAAACTTGGTATGCTTACGTTCTATCCCCACTGCTATCAGTATTTGTGCCAAACTCGCCGGATTTGCCCCACGCATAGCTGCCGGATTTATCTTCTTCAATCGCTGAAAGATATCAGCAGACGAAAGAAGTTCACACCCTTCTCCTTTTTCTGCCGCCCGATAACAGGAACGCAATACGTCTTCCACAGGTCCCTGACGATAGAACGTCATGTTACTTTGCTGCAATTCCGTCTCTTCCTCTTTTGTAAACCAATAATGTTCACCCGCCAAAATCTCCGCTTTCAATTGAGCATAAAGTTGTGCATAGTCAATCCCCTCACAATCGATAGGATACTCTACCAGCACACAAATAAACCTGCGGCTACCAGTCGGGTCAGTCAATAAATCTTTTCGATTCGATGTCCCGATAAAAGATGCTATACGAGGTAGCGAGCGATAATTTTTCTGATAAGCTTTGCACAGGCTTAATGAAGCCATCTGCATCAGATTCTTCAATAACGGCATTTTCGTCGGAGCATATTTATCAAACTCATCCAGATTGAGAAGTCCCATCTCCGCCAATCTCTGTTCTATATGCCCTTGACTGGTTAAATCCACCTTATCCATATAATAACGCTGAAGCGCAGGAGGAAGTAGCGATTTGCAAAAAGTAGACTTTAAATATCCTTGCTCCGTACTGATAAGCAAAGGCGCCACACTATTGGCATGACTTCCCGTAACCCCCATCCATTGTGCTGTCATACCCCGCATCCATATATGGAATTCTTTCACCCACAATTGGTCTCTCGAAACTCTGCGTGCCAAAGCCGCCAAGCGATCCACTCCATCCCATACCGGCAATTCTTCCAAATAAAGTTTGAAAGGATGATACTCTGCAATACGGGTGGAGAAAATACAGCGTGAAAGATCACGATCCCAACAAGAAATACCTGATTCGTGAGCTTCCAGGCAGAATGTATTTAAGACACGCTGACTCACAGGTGCAAATCCTTCCTCCATTCGTTCCAACAAACGATATTCCGTTTCTTCTGTCAGCACATTGTAGCGGAAATCATAGCGGGATTTTAAAAAAGTATCTACGCTCTCAGTTAGTGACTTCACTTTCGATGAGTCTTTTTCTTTAGACGATGATACCCCCTTAATCGACTGAATAATAGTATTGACAGGTGCTACACTTTTTGTATCCCCTACTCCCGTTTCATCTTGTTTTGAAAGACACTTCATCAATTTTTGCCAAAAGGCAAACCAACCATTTTTTTGTTCCATTTTCTTCTTTTTTTTATGATTAATGGATGCGAATATAATATCAAAAAAAAGCCATTTGCAACTTTTTATCCTATTCATTTTATGAAAACCAGACTTATCATTAATATCCTATCATTTCTTGTTTATCATACTATTAAACCTTATCTTTGTCACCGACAAATTATATTTATCACCAATGTGATAAGATATTATCACTACTATGATAAAGTAACATCATTATTGTGATAAGATCTTATCATAGTAATGATAAGTATAAAATATCAGCACTAAAAACAAGAAATCATTTAAAGATAAAGCAGAAATGGCAGTACAATTTGAATTATATAAGACTCCGATGCCAAAGGAGAAAAAGAACAAGACGCGTTATCATGCCCGTCCGGTAAGTTTTGAGACCGTCAATACCGAGAAACTGGCTTATCGCATCCATGATCGCTCCACATTAAGAGTATCGGACATTATTTCAACCTTGGAGGAACTGAAAAATGAAGTAGCTCAGTGCCTCCTGGAAGGTAAAAAGGTGCATGTCGATGGATTAGGATTCTTTCAGGTCACTCTTTCCTGCGAAGAAGAAATACGTAACCCGAAAGACAAACGTGTGCACCGGGTAAAATTGAAAGCTATAAAGTTTAAAGCTGATAAAGAATTGAAAGGGGAATTGTGTCACATGAAATTCCAGCGTTCCAAAATCAGACCGCACTCCGCCAATTTATCAGAAGTAGAAATAGACATGAAACTGACTGAATATTTTGCTGAAAATCAGATTATCACCCGGAAAGATTTTCAATATCTCTGCGGAATGACGCAAATCACTGCATATCGCCATATCAAGAGGTTAATGGCAGAAAAGAAATTGCAAAATAAAGGGACGATCTATCAACCGATATATACTCCGGTTCCGGGTAATTACAGGGTGTCGGTGGATTTAAAATATAAAGAACGATGAAAGAGCCATGAAACAGGAAGCCCTTCACCCGCTCTTCCCCATTTAATAAGGGATGTAGAGAGAAGGTGAAGGGCTGATAAATTATACAGAACTATTCCGTATTGACTATGGTTTCAAATAATTTTCCAAAGGTTCCATAGACAATTCATCTTGATTTGCTCCCCAACAATAATAAGGCTTTTTATCCTTAAAGAAACATTATGAGGATAAGTATTTTCTCGAGTTAAAATAAAAAATGTCCCATCATCAGAATGCTCTCTAGCATATTCAAACTTCTTTGTTCCATTTTTCTGCGGTGTAAACGACATAATTTCCCATCTTTCCGCTTCTGTCCTCTTTATACTACTTTCTACCATCTTGTCCGCAGCTTCCTTCCCAAACACTTCAACATATCCTTGATAATAACTTTTCGGATTCGTGTCTTTCATAAAGTTTTCAGCATGATATATAGCATAAAAATATATTGTTTCCCCATTATCATTCTGCCCATAAAAACAAGCAAACTTTTCTGGAATTCTAAATACCTTTTCTGAATCGTTCACTAAATATAATCTTGAAGGCGAATCAATAACCGGTACAAACTTTATAGTGGACTTCATCAAAGTTAAGGACAAGGATGAATCATTCCATCTCCCTGCAATATTCATGTTTAACCGTTCAAGTATAGTATCCTGAACATTTTTATTAATCTCCTCTACAAGCAGTTTGTTTTGGGGTGTAAGTTGGCTGATAGCCTGAGTAATCATCTTATCTCTTTTTATAACTTGCTTGGAAGTACCATCGACATACACTTGTTCGCTACATGAAAGTAATAGTATCTGGACAAGAAATAGGATTGATAATTTAATTGTTTTCATAATATTTCTTACAGATGTCTTTTATGATTGATAAAAAACTATAATCACAACTTTATTAATTGAGTGAGAAGAGTACCGACATAAATATTTAATCGATACTCCTCCATTAATTCCAGCATCAAACAAAGTTTTCTTTTTTCGTCAAATTATTCCGTATCCACCTCTTCGCGCCATTCTTCTGAAAGCGCATAGTTATTGATAAACACGTATCCATCTAATGTGGATGGCACCGAGATGCCTAACCAATAGAGAATTTGCGGTACTATCAGCGTATTCTCAACACAGATTCTTTCAGCATTGACATTGGTAGGCAATGTATTTGCAAACATGGCAGAAGCTTTCTGTTCGATAATCGGAGAACTGCTTGTTTTATCTTTAATATAATACATATTGAGTCCACCTTGTATCTGATTTTTAATTACTAATGTATCCTCCTCTAATTTCTCAAGTTGCTCTGTTGGCTTGAATTTCCAATAGCCGAGCATATCACCAGAAGGTTCAATATCAATTTCTCCCGATAGTTGCAAAAATTCTCTTTCAGCAAGATCCTTTTTCCATAGACGTACTTCCGATATATAATAGGAAGTTGGCACAGAATAACCACCTATCGCCAAAAGGCTTGAATCCGGAGCCAATCCTTGGGTATCCGTAGTTCCAGATCCCTGCAACTTACCATCTAAAGTAATGAGCCAATTTCTCCTTCCGGAGGCAGCGGAACTTATGCTAACACCATAGTGATGCCATTTAGAATCATTGTATCCGGTAATAGCTTGCTCAAGAGCAGGACCTTCCTTAGGATTTGTTCTCATGGATACAGTTCCTCTCTGCCTATATAGTCCCCAGCCGGCTTTTCCAAGTATGCGATCCCAATTGTTACCATTATATGTACCGTCCTGCCTAGGAACCATACGCATTATGATCTCCATTGAAAATGCATCCATACCTAAAGAATAATATTTACCTATACTATCAAAAACGATAGCCTTGTATTCATTCTGAGAATCAAAATATGCACCGTATAGTCTATTACCATTCAATTGTTTTTCCGTATAATGATTGTAGTAAAACAGACCAAACGTGTTACGCTCCACTTCCGAAGTGCCACCATAACGACCGTCAGCCGATCCACCGTGATTGGAAGTTACAACAATAAGCCAGTCTTCGTAAAATGCATTCTCACGGGCATCAATCGCCGACAAAAATTCACCAATGTATCCGTCTATAGTTTTAAGTGCCTGACATAAGCGGCGTTGTCCGCTTTGAATCCCCCACTCTTCCCAGCCTCCAACATTCCTGAAAAATCGGCCAGAATGAATGTGTAATCTTCATTCGCAATATGATTGAGAACCACATCCCGAGTTTGAACGTCATTTTCTGAAGTAATGGTAGTCTTAGCATTGTTAAGCATATTTTTGTTCAGTTTCGCCCAAGGTGTCACACACAATGAAAGCATATTCACGTCATTATTCGAAATATAGCTAATAATGTTTTGATAGTGAATTACCTTTTCATTCGGATTGTTCGGATTGTACTCCACATTAGCAGTATAAGATTCATCGGTTATACTGTGCTTTTCGGGTATGACCCCAGTGAGCATGGTTGCCCACGTTACAGGGTCTTCGTTCCTCTCGACAGACAGGGTTCGATTGTCACTAACTCCTGTCCACGAATATTTACTATTTTTCAACATCTTAGCAATGGCACCATCGGCAGGAAGGGAGTTCTTCACCACTTCACCAACCGCACCATCTATATTTATCCATAATACTTTACGATGGATTTTGGTAGATATGCCGGTATCTATAGTTCCATCGTCTGCTATTTCAGCAGGTGTATCGTATTCCGTGCAAGCATAGTTAAATGCCAGGACACAAACAACAAGCAAGCTGTATGTGAGAATATATAATAGTTTATTCATCTGATATAAATTTACGGTTTATAATAAAATGTACCAAACTCGGTAAACGACTGTACTCTGAACCTAAAACGAGACATATCTGTTTCATTCCAGTTATCATTACGATTAGGTTCAGGAAGTTTTATACGCAGATATCTCACTTGTTCTTTTGACGGAAAATCATAGAAACTCTCACTTTTAATATTGGGCAACTCGGGATGTGCAATGGAATCAATCTGCACAATTTCCCTCCAAACTATATTTTCGTCAAGCGGATCATTAATAATATCCTGATTGACAGGAGTCTCGATAATCAGCTTAATTGCCGCAAAGTCTGAGTTGTTGCCAGCCAGAAATACACCATTAACATCTGTCGTCTCTTTCATATCAATAAACAAATAATACGGAAGTGGCGGAGTACTTGTATCGTTGTTGTAATATGAAGTCCATCCTGTTGATTTGTCGCTGTCCAGCAATCGGTCCGGCGACTGCCCTGAATTAAAGTTATCGCTTCCATTTGCATCCAGTGCATAAATCTCCCAGTCAGCTCGATTATGACGGTAGTGATACCCGTTACTTGGGAAATCAACCACACCACTTGATGGATTTTCTGCCAGAGGCGAGTATTTCCATATGGCTTTATCCATCAGCGGATATTTCGATGCATAACTACGGGCTTCGTCTGTCAGCGAATAGCCCCAATGCTCAAAGAATGGTGAAAAATCTTCCTTAAAATAGTCACATAAAGCCTTAAAGAAATAGGTAGAAGTAGAATGATCTACGGAAATTTTATCTTTAATCATACGGTTCAACTCTATATAAAAAGCCCAATCGTCATCTTTGTAGTTAGCTAATTGAACGAGGCTTGCCAATGCGTATGTCGGCCGTACTTCCGACTTTATATCAGATACAAACCAGCGGCTACTATCGGTATCTGCATATGCCAATGCTTTGGGGAATTGCTCCGCAATGCTACTGCCTTCTTCCGGGAAAATCGGTCCCATCGGATACCCATCCTCTCTTAATCCTTTCTCAGCCATGCGATATAGGGGAATTGCTTTTACCGCATCAGATACTTCGCTCCACCATGGTGATTTTATATCTCTGAAAGAGTAATTTCTATATAACGCATTAAAAATAGCAACAGAATTACCGGATTTCAACGTTTGATAGCTAGCCAGCTCATTCAACAGATAATTTGTATTCAATGCCACTACACCATAATCGGCATTACGAATATACAGATTGTCCAACAACTCCACATCCAGCACCACACGCTCAGGAAAATCGGGAGCACGCATTGAAAAATCCTGTGCCCCAACCTGCAAACTGTAATAGTTATAATAATAGGTCTCGACAGCATTGTCCCATGCTTCCAGTGTGTTCGGCATCTTTTCAGCAATGATAGGATCATCATTTATCATATCCAATAATCGCTCACGCTGAACGGAAAAAGCGACATGCCGGCCACGCAACTCGAGCCACGGTACAGTCGTTGTACGCAACTGCTCAACCCACGCTGTTACATCAGTAGAACCGACAATAAAATCAGGCGAACGATAAGCCCCGTTAATCTCCATAACAAAATCCGCACTACCATTCACATCCTTGCTTTTTTCGATCCATATCATACCTCCCAAAGGATTACGAATCGTGTTTTTTCCCGGGAACAGTTGCTTCGAAGTAGTAACCACCGGCAAACGCAAGTAGGGAGAAATATCCGTCAAATCATCTAAATGAGAACCGATGATAACCGTCAAGCCCATAGTGTTGTCATTAATGGTTATAGTAATCAATTCACCTGCTCCGGCATAAAGTCCGGTACTGTATATCGGACGAGGAACTTGTTGCACGTCAAGATCGTATGCAGGAATGTATCTCTTGCTTAAATCAAGCGCAAGCAGTGTATTGACAGTATTATCGACTAAAGTATCTACCAAACCCGGAAAAACACGGGCACTTTCATACATACTGACATCGATTCCTTCACCTGTTACTATGGTTACATTGGTAGAATCAGCGGTATCATCTTCTGTCCCGCTTTCGATATCATATTGATAAGCAATGTTGCAGCTTCCCATAAAAAACATACAGGAAATGAATGACAGCAAAACTGCATAATCGGCTTTTAGTTTATTAAAGCATTTCATATTGCATTCTAATTTAATTATTTAAAGAAACGTAATCTAATGCCCAGCCTTCACCATCGAAATTCCAGGAAGAATCAACCGGCTCTCCAAACCATTGAAAAATCTGATAGGATAAATCGACTGTATTAAGAACCGTTTTATAGTAGGAATCGTCTATAAGTGGGCATACCTTATCCGTTACAATACTCTCCTGCCTGCGCATACGTAATCATCGGTAGGCGCAAACGTACCAACCGGTTTATTGAAGTATAATCTTTTATCTTTTGATGTATATTTCGAATAATCTTCCAAATAAGATAATCCGATATCATCTTCGCGATCGTTGGGGTAATAACCCACCAGATTATTCCAATACGGATATAATTCACCCAAAAGGTCCAGTTTTGTAGTACAATGATACTCCGCAATAATATCAGCAGGTAGAGCAACGTTGTAAACTGGAGATCGTTTATATATAGATTTGCCTGATTAGGTCTGTCCGGAGAAAACGTATGTCCGATGGCAAGAGGCGCATCTGTCCACATATCTTTACTGCCGTCTATCTTACATCCCATCTGATACTTACCGTCAAGATAAAATAAGATGGAGTCACCTTTCTGGGTATCATCAACCTCTTTTATAACTAGCGTATAAGAATGCCATGATCCGTCACGTCTCGTAGATGGTAAGCGGAAAACCGAAGAACCCTCTTTAAAATTTGCAGCAAATTCGACTTGAGTATTATTAGAAAACATTAGCTGCCAGCCTGTACCTGCTTTTTGATATCTTTTCGATATTATATTTCTATTACCCCAGGGATCGCCGTGCTTATCAAACATTTTAAACTGAATGGTATATCCACTTTTATCCACCTCTTCATCCGGATTGGAACTCCATCGTTTACCCATATTAAAGAACTCGGTATTTCCAGTCATAACGGCATTTGTTGTCGCTTTTTGTCCGGGACCGACGAAATAAGGACTATAGAATTTGTATTGTAGTTCATCCGAGCCCGGCCTTTGCAACAATTTGGATGCAAACCGACTGTTATAGAGCATCATGAAAGAATTGAGACGCGGATCATCATACAACGATGCCGGAGTTACATCACCTTCATAAACACCACCATAAGAAGATGTAATAACTACAAGCCAGTTTTCCTGAACGTAACGCGGACGCGCTTCAAGTGCTTTCATTATTTTACCGATGAAAGCATCTACATTGTAAATCGCATCAATAACCTCACTGGTAGGAGTTGTCTCATTGCTCCAGAATCCATGTTGCTCACCAGTCTGTTGAACACCGCCGAACTGTGCAACTACGATATCCGAGATTGTTTCATCATTGATTTCAGCAATAAGAGCATCAGCGGTTTCACTGTCGGCCGAAGTCTTTCTTTTAGTATCGGCAACACTCCCGAAAGCTCCGAAAAACTCCGTATCGGAAGAATAAAAGCTAACTTTTAGATTTTCATCCGCCTCTTTCAATCGTTGAAGAAAAGAAGGCGTTTCGAGTTCGTCAATTCCTTGATTGACATCAAGCCCGTTCTTTGTTGTTCCAGTCAGCAAATTTGCCCATCCACGTTCTTTACTTACCCCTTCTTCATTGTCGGCAAGTCCGTAAAAAGTAAACAAAGATTTATCCGTCATGGAGCGGATAACTGGAGCCTTTCGTGTATTATACGCCTCATTAACGGCTATTCCGGATGCACCATCGATAACCACCATCAATACGTGTCCCGTAGTATATTCAGTACCCGACTCCGGATAATCATCAGTCAAAAGCCTTTCCATATCCTCATTGCACGAGAATGCAAATACAGCAAACAGGCAAAGCATTATATTTTTTATCAACTTTTCCATTGTATTTCATAATAAGTTATTCATAATCAACTTCTATCATTATCGCATTGCGAACCATATTACCATCAAAACGACTGAAATCACCAAGCAGCAGCAATCCGTTTGAATTGGTCGAAGTACGAGTTTCAATTACTTTGTAGAGTTCACCCTGGAAGATGCCCGGCACATTAAATTGTTGCAGCGCCTTTCCATCACGACCCAATATAAGGAAACCACGGCGAGTTACACCATCGTATTTCGTAAACGCACCTGAAACAACAATATTATCATTATCAAGCAGACAGGCAAAATTTGCCAATCCTCCTTCCATTTTTCCGATCTTGAAAATTTCATCACGTGTGCCATCATCATTCAACATAACTACACTCTGTGCAGGAATACCGTTGAACTCAGAAAACTCCCCAGTTATAAGGATTTTCTTTTTGTTTTTATTGTACCGGATTTTAGTAATACTTCCATTTGCGCCCGTACCGATGTTTTTCATAAAAGTTTCATCAAGGGTACCTTCGGCATTCAACTTCACAATATTCTTCACAGACTGTCCATCGAAACTGCTGAATGTCCCTACTATGACAATACCGTCACTTTCGACCATACAAGCATCTAAAATCTGCCCGATAACTCCTTCTGCATCCCTGCGATAGCTATCATCAAGTTCTCCAGTCCTTGACATACGCAATACACTTGCAACCTTCGAATAATCCAAAACCATACTCTCAGCATAGGATTTTTCGGTATTAATACGACAGTAGTTTGTAATATTTCCTACTGCTACCACCTTCTCATTGGAAGTTATAAATGTACGGACAGGCGCTTCAAGGGTTCCCCCGTTGAATACCGGTATCTTACAATTTATGCTTGTATTATTCTTTTTCGAAGGCAGCGCTACAGTTTTATAATACGAGGCTACTTCATTAGTAGCTATCGTGATGTTATTGACCGGCAACTTATCCCAGCCGTATTCTGAAAATTTACCCGACAGAAGAACCCTGTGGTCACTAGGAAAATAAGTAAATGAATTAAGGTAACATTCAATATCTGTCACTCCCGGATTGGCCAGATCAATGCCGGCTCCCTGACCAGGATCAAGTTTGAAGTCAGTTACCCATTTTCCCGATACAGAGCCGTCTGTCAAAACCATAGATATACAAGAAAAACTCTGCGAGCTATTTTCATTGTAGTAGGCCTGCATATAGTCGCCAACAGATAATATACCCGTGCTTTTGAATAATGTTCCGCACAATCGTAAATAGGCCCCGAAGTGCCTTTAAAGCCGTATGACTGATCTATCTTAATATTTCCTAATACAGTGAGACGAGGTCCATAGAAAACCTGTTCTTTCAATACAATATAAGCCGTACCCGAACTAAGATTTCCAGGTACTTTCACGGTGATTGTCGTGTCGGTAGCAGTTACAATTTTAGTTTCTTCATCAGAAATATAGAACTTGAAATCGTAACGTCCTGATTGCGGATCACACCAGTTCAACATCCCTTTTGCTTTGAATACAACCGTATCATTGGGATAAGCGCTTTCCGGAGAAGGAGATTCAGCCAGCAAACCGATTCCAAGCGGAGCTTTTCCACCACTGTACGGATCATCTTTAATATTGCTGTTCAGATCACTGTTACAGGATGTTACCAATAACGAAGTGAATACGGAGCAAACAATCATTAACGAATAGATGGTAATATGTTTCATTGTACTATCTTTATTTATAGTTAATTATCCGGTTCTGTTTCTATTGTCGCATTTATAGCTTTGGTAGCGAAAAGATATGGTTCAAAACCAAATGCATGATCGGTTAATCTGAGTACATGTACCACTCCGTTGGTCGGTTGTATATCAGATGTTGCCACATAAGCGTTTTTCATATCTCCTATAGTGAAATCATAGACATAAGAGTATATGATTTGTCTTGCACCGGCATATTTTACATTGTTTGCATCATAATAAACAACACCCATATTCATAGGCTGCTGACCATAAGATAAAAATGCCTGTCCCGGATAGGCTGCTATGGCAGTCGTATCAATTTGAGGTATATCTTTCAGCAAATATTTATCTTTTACAATGTACATTGACAGCATTTCACGCCAGACTTCCGGTTTTATCTGACTAAAACTCTTGATGCTATCATGCCCCATACGATACCAAATACGGTTCAGATAATTAAAACTACCACGGATTGACCAATCGGTAGGTGCAAAAAAGGTAATTTGTTCGTCTTCAAAAACATCTTCCATACCGGACAGCCGGATGACTTCCACCAAATCTTTAAAATAATCGGGTCTTGATTCCAAATATTGCATCATATTCCCATTATAATAAGGGTTTGCTTTTCCACCATCAATTAAATAACTATCATCGGCACAATTGTACATGAGTACTGCCAAAAGGCAACATCCGACAATTTTCTTCCATAATTTGATATTATTTTTCATATCTATACATTTTAAGTTATCAGAGTTACTCCCAAAATAAATTCAATCCAATCTGTGTGTTGTTTTTCAACGCATTACGATGAATAGGCCATGTCCATGCCCCCACATTGAAATTAGTACGCGTCATCGGATTCATACAATAGTTTCTGTTATACACTTTTCCTGTACGAACCAAATCATAATAGTAATGTCCTTCACCGATTAGCTCTCTGCAGCGTTCCCAGAAAATAGCATCCATCAGTTCACTACCCGAGGTATTTATTTCGGAAGCATGTGCCCTATTGCGGACCCGGTTGAGTAATTCGCAGGCTTTCGTATCGTTAGTCCCCAAAGCGGCAAGAGCTTCAGCATACAACAAAAGTGCACCTGCATAACGGAATACTATTTGATTGCCGGAGTTGGACGTAATTGTTCCGTTTCCATAAGTATCAATATTCCAAAATTTCTTGATTTCCTTAGGAGCAGAACTTGAAACCGAAGTAGAATATATCTTTTCGTCAAACCATAATTCTTTTCTCGCATCATCTTCATACATAGGGAACAGACTCATTAGATAATCTCCTGAATAACAGAACACTGGTGTAGACTTGTTCAGACAGGAATAGGAAACATTATCAGAAAACTTTGCATTCATCATAAATATCTCATTGAAATTTATATTTTGTGCAATCTCAAACAAGCCTTCGTCTGACCCTCCTGCGAAAATCACGGAACTTCTATTTATATCAAGTAATGAATAAGCTCCATTGTTACGTTCCAGTTCCTCGCCTAGCGAAACAACATTCCTATAATATTGCTCTTTATTTTGTGCATCAAACTGTACAAGCCACAAGTTTATATGCATCATCAGCGCAATGACAGAACCTCTGGAGGCTCTAATCCCTTTGCTCGAATAAGATGAATATGACCATGGTAGTACTTCCGCTCCCGGATCATCGTCAAGCAAAGGTTGTAAGTCAGCAAGGCAATTTTGCAAAACTATAACCATATTGGTTCTTGGCAAGGGAGCTTCATTATAGGCATTTGTATAATAAGGCACATCTCCAAAAGCCCTTACGATGAAGAAATAAGACAAGTTACGCATGAAAATAGCTTCTGCCTTAAAACGACTCCGTTTCAATTCATCCATGCCGGGCACTTTGTCTATTTCAGCAAGCAGAATATTGGCATCCTGAATAGCAGTATAAAACACATCCCATTGCATTATTAAACCGCCCCTAGCATCATCGGGATATGTATTACGCAATTCACCCATATCGTTGTTAGCTAAATAAGCTACATATTTATCCCCAGTGCTGTAGGCTGTTATTGGAGCGCACCGCATATCTCCGCTATACGTAAGGAAAGGACGTTGTGACATTGTTGCATTCCGAAACGAATTGTATATGCTCAACAAAAAAGCTTCCGCATTCGTCTCATTTCCCTGCGCCCAAAAATCATCACCCGATAATTTATCTTCACTCTTATTTGCAAGCGAGTCACAACCGGCAAACAGGCAAGATACTATCAAAGTCATTATTAAAACTATATTTTTCATATTCTTCTATATTTAATCGTTCATCTAAAAATCCATTGAGACACCAAATGTCACAGTACGACCATTGGGATAACCACCGGATGTGTCATATCCCAAATTGTTTACATTTTCGGGATTGATGCCTGAATATTTGGAGAAAGTATAAATATTGTTCATACTAAAATTAAGCTGACATCGGCTGATCCTAAAAAAATCCAGCATTTTCTTTGGAATAGTATAAGCCACAGATATACCGTTAATTTTAAAATAAGAGCCATCTTCCATAAACAATGTCTGGTCGTATCTGAAAGGCTGAATAATACTTGAACGGGTATAATCAAACGGATTAGGATATTGGGCATAGATATTATCTTCTGTCCAGAAATTATATGCCTCAATAGGTGTTAAAGCTCCACTACCTGTAAGGTTCACCTTACCTGCTACAGGTGTTCCATAAGCCCTAAAACGGTCTGCCAGAGCCTTGTTGATAATATCACGTCTCAACGTAAACGAGCAGTTAGTGTTGATAGAAAACGCTTTATAACGAAGATTGATACTAATACCACCGGTCATTCGCGGCTGTGAATTACCTACAATCACTTTGTCTTTTTCATCGATGATATAATCACCATTTACATCCACCCAAATAGGGTCTCCCGCCTTAAAGTATGCTTGAGTAGAAGTATTCCCTCCCATCCGCAAGCGTTCTCCGGTCAGCGGATTAACAGGCACGTCTTCGTCAGTCGCATATACGCCTTTATACACATAGAGATAATTCCCCATCGCGTTAGAACCTAATTTATTCACCACTTCCGCATCACTGTTAATAATCTGCCGCACCTCGTTAGGCAGCTTTGCGATCACGTCTTTATTAATTGCCAGTGAAGTCGCCACATTCAAATCCCAATTACTTTGCCTTGACAACGGACGGACGTTCAACGAAAACTCCAATCCATAGTTAACCAGACTCGTTTTCGTACTTCTTACGGAATTAAAAGCATTGTGGTTAGCCAACTCTATCGAACTTAGCTGATTGTCAATTTGTTTGTAATACGCCTCGGCAACGAACATAATTTTATTATTAAGGAATGATAAGTCTGTTCCGAGATTCCATGATGTTGATGTTACCGGCTTCAAATCCGGATTCGGCATAGCGTTTTTATCAATAGGAATAATAGAAACTCCATTATAAGTATCTTTGCTCAGATTGTAACTTCCCCATATATCATAAATACTAGCTTTATAAGTGGTACTACGTCCCCAAGTTACACGAAGAGCTCCGGCATCCAGAAACTTCCATTTTTTAGCAAAAGATTCACGGCTGAAGTTCCAGCGAAATCCTAATGAAGGATTTATTGCCCATTTCGCCTGCGACCCATAAGATGAATTTATTTCAGGACGAATATTGGGAGTAAATACGTATTTCCCACCAGGCAGCGATAACTGAGGATCTATAATAAGTGCAAACGTATTCTTTTTATCTGAAAAATTCGACTTTCCAGCTGCCATGGACGGCATACCGGACGACCATATATGGTCACTTGCCAATCCATTCAGCATAATAAAGTTACCGCTATACTTTTCGGATGAAAGTTCAAAACCTCCCTGTAAATCAAAATTTACAATTCCCAATTTTACGGTTCTTGACAACAATGAACGAACATACATATTATAACTATATTCACTACCGTTATTCCAAGTAGCCCTATTGGCATTCAAAATACCCGGCGTAAATTTCTCATTCTCCACAGTTCCGTATTTATATCCTAAAGTACTTCTCCACCTTATATCAAATGGCAACAGATACATGATATTCATACTTGCATCATAGACTACATTCTGATTATCTGCCTGGACAGAAAAAACAGACAATGCAGAATTGGAAGCTGTATACATAGACGGTGGAGGCAACAAGGAAGAAGCTGCCGAACCTGCGGCTACGCCAGATTGTGAGAAAGCATTTCCGCTACCATTACTATTTCGGGTTAATGTAGTGGCAAGATTTAGATCCAAATGAAATCTATCATTAGGCTTATATCCTACTGCTGCCCTGATACCGTATCGGTTAAAGTCCGTGTTTTTCACAATTCCTTTTTCCGTATAATAGTTTGCATTGATCTTATAGTCAAATTTCTCATTAGGTTTACCAGAGAAACTAAGATTATGAGTTTGATTGTAAGTCGTCTGATAAAAGACACCCTGCCAATCCGTATTATTATTGTAATAAGGATTCAAGCTATCTGACAGTGCCTGCAATTTATGGATTTCATTATATCCATGATAGGCGGATGTATCATTTCCCAAAATTTGCATAATTCTGAGCGCTCTCTCCGCCCCGCCTGCAAGTACATCTCTCAACCTCGGTGGTGTTTTCACTACAAAGTTAGCCGAATAAGAAACTTTCGGTTTGGCTGTTTCTCCTCTTTTAGTTTCTATAAGAATTACTCCGTAAGCACCTTTTGAACCATACAGGGAAGTTGCAGCTGCATCTTTCAATACTTGGATATTCGCAATATCTTCAAGTGGAATCATAGCCAACGGACTGACTGTTGCACCTGACAGCAAACCAGCTGCATCATAGCCCGTTACGTCTTCCTGCGGTATACCGTCAACTACAAACAAAGGAGGAGTCAGCCCCATCATAAACTCGCCATCACCGGAAGATTGAACGGAAATATCCGAGACTCCTCGAATTGAAAAACTTGGAAGACCTCCGGGAGTACCATTATTCATCTGAATATTTAATCCGGGAACACGCCCTTGAAGCAACTCCATCGGATTAGCAACAGGAGTATTGACCAGATCTTCTGCTTTAATAACCGTAACCGATGCTGTTACCGCAGCCTTGCTAACTCTTTTAAATCCGACTACAACTGTTTCATCAAGCATATTCTCTGTCGGACTCAGATATATTTGCATGCGTTCTGAAGGTTTAGTAACTTTGACTGAAAGACTGTCGAACGCTAGGAAAGAGAATACAAGTCGGTAACCACTCTTAACTTTTGTAGAGAATCGTCCGTTATCATCAGTTGTGGTTGAAAGCTGAGGCACAGTTTTTCCACTTTCATTTTTAACAATAACAGAAGCATAAGGCAATGTAGAATTATTGCTTTTATCTTTGACTACACCACTGACAGGAATATCCTGAGCCCGAACACCAACCGAGGTGACGACAATCGCCATAGCCAACAAGCCATATTTAAATATATTTCTCATATTAGAATCATGGTATTAATTAGTTATTTTCCATCTTCAAACAAGGGGGCTCCTGCTGTAAATACAACTATTATCTCCCAATGAGCTTCCTTGTATATCGCAAATTCAAATGACATAGTGGATGTCATACGATAACCACTTGCTGTAATACGGTCATATAAAAAATTGACATTTATTCTATTACCATCTTTATTGGTATATTTTGATTTCATTTCAACCAATGGCATCGGATAAACTACATCATACTTTACATATTCATCTGTTTTCTCCATATTGAAACCATGAATCAGATTAGCCCAGTCTGTCTGATTAAAAGATGAAGGAGAGATCGGTGTATAATCCGGTCCATAAAAACGAAAAGTCAAACTTTTTACATCATCATCATTATCTTGGTTCTCACGAAAATAAATATGTACATCTTCAGGAAACATATAGTCTCCACTTTCTGTTTGAAAAAGGGTTAACGAATTTGGTGTAACATAGTCCTGTCCCTGCACCAACCCTGTTTCCGGATCGTATATACTCGGTTCGTAATCACTTTCTCTGACAGGTATAAGCTGCATATCGGTAAAAGTTTTATATCCTCCCGAGTTTTTCACCAGCACATCAAAAATATAACCGTCACTCGGAGCACACTGCACAAAAGAAGATTCGGCATTGGACCACATCATAAATTCTCCGGAATGCTTTTTAACCTGAAAAAGAGTACGATATTCTATTTCTCTTTTAGCTTCTATTTCTTCTATAGACTTTTCGGTACCCATATATGGAGTTTTCCAAACTTTTACCGGGAAATATTCCGTCAATTCAGGTGCAGGACTTCCGTCGGCCCTCACGATTCGTGATATTTCGAAAGTAAGAGGAAGCGTTGAATTACCCGATGAAAAGTTGTCGGACATCAAAGTATTTTTTCCTAGTTGAGGACGATATAGTTTTGTAGTAAAATTGACGTCTCTGTCGAAAGCATCCAAACTATCCGGCAAATATTTATCGACACACGATATGCTTAATAATACGCAGGAAAACAGCAGCGCAATATTTTTACTTCTTATATTCATTGCCATAATTATTAAATACGTAAATAAATTCATCAAAACCGAAACTGTGTTGGGGAGAAAGGATGTGAATGATACCATTATTTGTATAAACATCATTCCATACCGTAGAAACTCTGTTCCAGTTATCTTTTACCTGAGAGTTTTTCATATCACTGAAAATAAGCTGTTTGACTCCTCTGCCTACAAATCCGGATGCCGGTTGCGAGAACATCCTATATTCATTTGATAATTGTACTTCAAAGAATTTAAGGAGTTATTTCCTTCATTGGCTAGAATATTATCGGTATCGTAACTACCTTTAATAATGTACTTGCATAACATTCGCTCAAGATCAGCTCTATAATCATAATGATATTCGTTAATGATCGTATCATTTAAAGTCGGTGTTATAACATTAACGATCGTATCTTTAACAACAAACGGTTCAATTAATAAATCACTCAAATAAATCGCTTCACCCAACTCCTTTTGTTTACGGTACTCGTTAAGTTGCGCCAATGAGGAACGGATACATGCATCCGGTATGGCAAAAACTGTATATTGCACATCCGTCTGTTCCATCTGTTGTATGAAATCGGGAATATTGTTGACAAGAACCATCATAGAATCAAATTTCAAATTCAGCCTTTCATTCCCTGTGGACAAATAATCCAGAACCGTTCCATTAAATACTTCGGTTTCATTTTCCTCAGGATATGAAGCCACTTCGTAATCTGTACAAGACAGCATCCAAAGGGAAGCCGAAGTCAGACATAAAATAAATAGTATCTTATTCATTGTCGTTTTCTTTTTATTTCCAAAACTCATTTTGTTCAATCTGTGAATTAGCAGTAATGATATCTTCCGATACCGGCCAGTAGATTCCACCACTGCTGATCAGTCGCAAGAATGCCTCATTATCTTTCATCAGCTTTTGCCGACGACAAGGTCGTACCACCTCCAGCCTTCTCCCATAAGCTCTCTGCGACGCCTTCAAATATCTCGGCAATTAAGCTTTCGCGATTATTCCCAAAATCCTTTTTAAAAGATACTTCTCTCAATCCACGATTTGTTCGGATCATATTCAGGTAGGATACAGCTTCTGTGCTTCTATTTAGTGCGCATAATGCTTCAGCCCGTAGCAAGGTGATATCTTCAAGGCGAGTGAAAACAATTGACGAGCCAAATACTCCGAAATCATTGTCTTTCGCCGATCCATCCTGAATAATCTTTATTTTACTGAACACCGGAGTTTCTTCATTCAAATTCTGAACATAATAGGATGAATATTTGATGGTATCTATGATTCCAAACCGCAAGTCATCAAAATTGGTAAAAATCGAAAATAAGCTGTCCTTTGAAATGTATATTTCAGGATAGGATTTTTGTACCAATGGATAAGCTAAAGTCAACTGTTCAAGATGTCCGCTTTGAGTTGCTTCGTTATCATTGTGAGCAAAATTAAATCCTAAAATCCTTGAACCTTTTACACTCGCATTCGAGTAAAACAGCCCTGTTTCTGAAGTCAAGTCGGCAATAGAAGTATATTTTGCATTAATCTCAGATGCATGATCTATTATAAATGCAGAATATGTCTCGGCTTCTGCATAATTTCCCTGCCAAGCACAGATGTGAGCTAATACAGAGTATGCAGATAACTTATTGAACAGTTTTCCCTGCCATTGGGCCCCATATGAACCATAATATAAATTCGTTTGAGTACCATATTGATAGGGTAAATCCTTTATAGCTGTCAACAGTTCTGCCTTAGCATAACTCAGCACCGTTTGAGCGTCTGTACGGGGCATAGACGGAAAAGTTCCGTTATCATAAGAATAGGTGACTAACGGCACATCTCCCCAGATTCTTACCATATAAAAATAAGCAAATGCCCTCAAAGCGCGTACTTGAGCAATGTCATATTTCAAGTTTTGTTCAGAATACGACCGGTCAAGTTCGACAGTTCGTGGAGCTTTTTCCATAAAAACAGATGCCGCATTGATTACCGCATAAAATCTTCTCCAGTTAGATACTTTCTTCAACAAGTCATATGGCTTGTTCAATTCATTATCAGACACAGCTTGTAAGTCACTACGCTTATAAACGGTAAAATCCCCCTTCCGCAAATCACCACATATCCAATGAGTATTGTTATCGGCTAAGGCTGCGCGTGTCAAGCCATATACTCCCATTAATGCTGATCGAGTATCTTCAAGGGTCTTCCATTGTTGGGTTTCCGAAGCTGCATGTTTGGGATCTACATCCAGAAAGTCATTGCAGGACTGCAGAAATAAACAGGCAAGTGCGGAGAAAAGAGCTAATCGCAATTTTTTCATATTGTTTTTCATATTGTTTTTCATTTTTTATCATCTCCGATATTTTTAGAACTTAAATCTCAGTCCCAAAGAAATGGAACGAGGAATGGGAAGCGAATACCCGTCATAGGTACCATTGAAGTTAACTAACTCCGGATCACCTGCTGAAAAATTACTGAAAGATAACAGATTAGATCCTGTCAGATAGAAATACAAACTTTTAGGTATATTACTACCAACTTTCTTTATAGGAAGTGTGTAACCAACAGTTATATTTCTCAGTTTCAGGTATGACAGCTTTTCAAGGAACAAATCCTGTTCTGCACGGTAAGGATGAACACTGCTTTGCGGATTGTATATAGGATAATTGTCACGCTGATTAGTGTTTTGCCAAAAGAAAATCTCTTTAACAGACTGCAAGGACTGAATATTATCCAAAGTCGCAAAGTCGTAACGTTGCTGATCGCGCAGATTTAAAGCACTATGCCCCAAAGCAAAGAAGAGATTGAAGCTGAAATCGAATCTTTTATAAGCAAACTGGTTAGTCAATCCTCCTGTATAGGGTGGAATGGCATGCCCGGTCAGCACACGGTCATTGTCGTTAATCTGATTATTTCCGTCAACGTCTGTCCAAACAGGATCTCCTGCTTTAAAAGGAACTCCATTTATGTTCAGTGGTTTCCCATTCATAACAGGAACTTCTGAGTCGTTTGTATAAATGCCTTTATTTTGATACACCCAAAAGGCATCAACTGACTGTCCTACTTGTAGTTTATGGTCGCCTATCACAGTTGTCTTCTGGTTTTCGGGAAGTTTCTCTAGTTTGTTCTTATTATAACTTGCGTTGAAAGACAAATCCCACTTCAACGGAGTGTTCTTCAAAATGGATGCCGAAAGATTTAATTCCAATCCCTGATTACTGATATCCATTCCACTGGCCAGTTTATACTCATATCCCATTTCTTGAGTGACAGGCAAATATGTCAATAAGTTCTTTTCATAATTCTTATACAGACTTATTTCCGCAATAATGCGATTGTCGAAAAAAGAACCTTTCAAAGCAAGCTCCATTTTATCAGAATAGGGAAGCTTTAAATCATAACCAACCCAACCCGATGCATACGGACGAGTGATTGTTGCAAATCCATTAGCTGAGGAAAGTAACGGTTCGCCACTCCATGTGATACTTGTAGCCAAGTATTGAGGACCTAATTCATATCTATCGGACTGGAATGATTTGGCTATTCGTGCATAAGATGCACGCAAAGACAATCCAGACAATGCAGTACTACCTGTAAAAAATTGATTCTTTAAATTCCATTCAGCAGAGGCAGCGGGTGTAAACATCCATCTGTGATCCGACTGGATAGCGGAATTTCCGTCGTATCTTGCCAATAATCCCACATTAAGCAAATTCTTATACTTATAATCTAAAGCTATTGAAGTCGATACCCATCTATTCTCCAAACGATCAACATAACGATACTGCTTGAAGTTCCCGGTACTTGTTGTCGGCTTCATATCATCATCACCATCATAGGCACGAGTATAATTATAGTGATACAAATCGCTGGTTATAGAGCCATTCCACGAACATTCAACTTATGAATATCAGCTAAAGGCAACAAATAGCTCGCTGAAGTTTCACCTATAATCCGTTGATTGTATCCTGAATAGTTAGAGACAAAGTTGACGGACTCCAACAAAGCCATAGGCCAAAAAGCACGACGAACATTTGTTGTATAATCAAGTTTGATGCTGGCTGTAGCATTGAATCTTTGCTTAGTATAGCTCAAAGCCAACAATCCATTCAGTAAATTGTTATAATTATCATCTTTAGTCAAATCATTGGATATTAAAAAGTCATTATACAAATTGCCGGCAGGTGCAAGCGGAGTTGAAAAATCAACCATATACTCCATCTCAGCAAACCTGTCTCTAAAATTCCGATTCCTGACACGGTCTATCTTAGCGGCATTAATAATTGTACTAACATTCAAGCCATCCAAAGGAACCATATTCAAGGCAAAGCCAATATTATATTTCGTATAAGAGGTATTGTCCGCTGCTCCCGCATCTTTTGTCGTTGCGAGTGTAAATACATAATTCGCTTTCTTTGAACCACCACCGATAGAAGCATTTACATTATATAAGAGTGATGACTGATAATAATCGTCTGCCCAGTCCGGTTTACCAAAATAACGTACATCTCTTGTATCCATAAGATAATCGGGTTGTTTACCCGGTGTAAGAGAATACGTATCATAGAAAGTTGACGGAATGCTTTTTCGTATGATCCATTCGTCATACGAACCGAAGACGGAGCAAAGGCCATTCCTGCCGAAACCCCGATAGAAACGTTTTCACCGCCATAATAACCGTCTTTGGTTGTTATCCAGATGGCACCATTAGCAGCTAAAGGACCTAATTTGGCAAGCTGAAGCGGATCTTTGATAATTTCGATTGACTCTATGGAAGATATATCCAATCCCGCCAGCATGTTGGCAGCGGCTCCTATCGGATTAATATCAAACTGCTTGATATCGTACACATAGCTATTTTCCAGCATCAATGGAACGCCATTCAAATAAACTGTCGGCTGAACACCGGACACATCTTTATTAGAAAAGACAGGTGAAGATAAGCCACGAACCAGCATGCTTTGAATGGTACCAGGCTCACCATTATTTTCCTGTACATATACACCGGGCACATTCCCTTTCAGTAATTGCTGAATAGATAAAAATTGAGAGCGCTGCAACATCTTGATATCAACAGTATCACTCACCCCAAAGGAGTCTATACTACGATTAGTAACGAAACGAGATCCTACATTCTTCTCAAAAGAGTCTTTTTTCATATAGGTCTCCACAGAATCAATATTCACAGGCGAACTTGATTGGGACGCTATCGCTCCACTAAATCCTAAAAAGCCCATGACAGCCAGCAAACGACAAACAGGCTTCTGCAAAAAGAAATTAGGTAAAATTATCACCATACTATTAGATTTATAAAGTTATTTAGACCAAATAAGTATTAGTTGTGCATCAAATGCATCACAAAAGTGCGAGTTATCCAGTAGAAAGAAGTTCTCTAATCATTCAAAAACTTCCAAAATTGGACCATAATCGCTATTAACTATAACAGGTCTAAAAATCGTTCAATATAAGTTCAGGAATCATTCAAATGGGATAGATCATTGATATATGGAAAAGTACGCATCTTCCATTAAGACGCGTACTTGTGTATTTTAAGTTCATATTATTTTTATCCTAACAAGATTTTTGATATTCCTTTGGAGTTACGCCAAATTCTTCTTTAAAACAGGTTGCAAAATATTTAGGATTAGAAAATCCGCATTCATAAGCTACCTCTGCTACAGATATTGATTTATCCTTCAATAATTGACTTCCGTGTTTTAATCTTATATTTCGAATAAACTCAATGGGTGACAGTCCTGTTGCTAATTTCATTTTCCTATAAAGAGAAGACTTAGACACAGCTAATGCGTCCGCTAACTGAACCACATCAAAATCTCCTTCCGACATATTTGAATTTATAACAGAAATCACTTTATCCAAAAACTCTTTATCAATAGAAGAAGGTTCTAAAGAATCAATATTGACTTCTACATTAGAACGAAACTCTTCCTGTTTGTTTTTCTTATGCATTATAAAATTATTAATACGAGCCTCTAATATTTTTAATTCAAATGGCTTGGATATATATCCATCCGCTCCCGCATTATAACATTCAATGCGATCTTCCACGGTATTTTTAGCTGTTAATAATATGATAGGAATGTGACTGGTTTCCAAATTTGACTTTAAAGCGCGACAAAACTCTAAACCATCCATTTCAGGCATCATCACATCACTTATAATAATATCTATTTCATTATCTTTTATAACGTTCAGAGCTTCTAATCCATCTTTTGCAATAAGCACATGATAATGCTTGGACAGAATTTTCTCCATCAAAAACAACAATTCTTCATTATCCTCCACCAATAACAAATGAACGTCAGCTATCTGCGCATCTTCACCTTCGCCAACCTTTGAATCAATTAATTCTTCTTTCTCTAAAATAAGATCCGTATTTATGCCATTTGCCGAAATATGTTCTGATATTAATTCATCTTCTTGATAACTATCTTTATTAATGGGAAGATCTACAGTAAAAGTACTTCCCTTACCTAATTCACTTTCAACATTAATAGTGCCATGATGTAACTCCACTAAATCCTTTGTTAAGGATAACCCGATCCCATTAGATTCACTTTCATCTCCTTTATTTATTGTATAAAATCTTTTGAAAACATTCTCCAAATCAGCAGGAGCAATACCTTCTCCGGTATCAACGACCTGTATTCGCAAATGATGATTTTCAGACTCCCAATATGAATCTACTATTAATTTTATATTTCCACCATTAGCTGTATATTTGTAAGCATTAGATAATAAATTAGATACTATCTTATCTAATTTATCTCTATCAAAATAAGCCATCAAATGTCTATCTTCAGTCAAAAATGTAAAGGTTTGATTTTTCTTTCTCATCAATGGAGTAAAGTGTATCTTACAAACATCATCTATAAATGATATGACATCACTTTTTGATACAGATAATTTCATGTTCCCACTTTCCACCTTACGGAAATCTAAAATTTGCTGTAATAGTCTACGTAATTTATTCACATTAGAACGAATCATAGTTAACTGCGAAATCCGACTACCATTCGTCATTTCCGCATCATCAATCAAACAAGTAATAATAGTTAAGGGAGTTAATAAATCGTGTGATATATTTGTGAAATAACGTAATTTAGTTTGCACCAATTCTTCTGACTTCTCTTTATCTATCTGAGCTATTCTCAGTTCATGCCGCAACTGAATACGACGCTTCATCCTATGATAGAAAAGATACAGACATAAAAGTGTAAACACAATATAAAATAAATAAGCCCACAATGTTTCATAGAAAGCTGGCTGTTTAAACACCTGAACTTCTGCTATATAATTGCTCCATAAACCATTTACATCAGTTGTCTTTAGATAAAAAGTACGTTTACCTTTAGGTAATTGATTGTAAAATGCAAATTGACGATCGCCTCTGACATACACCCAATCATCATCAACTCCATCCATTTTATATGCATATTTAATTTTGTCAGGAAACGCATAATTTAAAGAAGAAAAATCTATCTCAATATTTTTATCTCCTGCATTTAAAGAAATGATCTGACTTCTTAAATTAAAACGTTGGTTGTTTTTCTCCAAAAGACTAGAAACACCATCTATCTTGACATCTGACACCATCGTTCTAATTCTACGAGGATTATCAGACAAATGATCATAAGGAGTAAATACTGAGATTCCTTTATTTCCTCCATACAGTATTTTCCCAGAACGAGTTTTATAATAAGAATTAGGCATAAAAGAATTTACCATCACATCAGTCATTGTCGAGTAGTCCATGATACCACCATTTTTAGGGTCGTATTCAATTACCCGTTTATTGGTAGAAATCCAAATATGTCCCAACTGATCTGTTATAATATTAAAAATACCTTCTTCAAGCATATCAAACATATCGGATAAGTTTTCCACTTTATTTGTTTGAGGGTCATAAGTGAACACATCTCCATCCTGACTCCCCATCCACACCAAACCATTATCATCCACACAGATTGCTCCAATATTATCACTTATTACTCCTTCTGCATGAGTTTTCAAATTTCTTAAATTCTTTTCTTCTAATGTCAGATCAGAGGATATTTTAGCATTATACACACCTTGCTTTCTTGTACTAATCCATAATGAACCATCTTTACCTTCTCTAATTCCTATTATATCTACAAATGGAAATTTAGTGTCTTGAAGTATCTTTTCCTTTGCCGGTTTAACCAAAATACCTTTAGTTGTTCCCACCCAAAGATTATGATTACTATCAGTATAAAATAAACGCGGAAATCCTGAATTATCTACGTAATCTGTTAACTTCAAAGTTCCCAATAGCTCTACTCCTTTTTTATCCTTCTTCACCTTGTAAATTTCCGGATAATACTCAGAACCCAGCCAAATCTCATTAAGCAATGGAACAGAGGTAATGCAGCTTACATTTTTCAGATTAGCAATGTTTTTTAGAGAAGGGATATCTGTATAAAAGAGAAGTTTATTAGAATCTGGATTATAAATTCCTATTCCCCAACGATTCTGATCTATCCATAAATCTCCTTCTTTATCTTCATATATATTCTTTATATTTGTAACAAACCCCGTCTTTTCCCGAATAACAGGAAAAGAGTAATTCTGCACTAATGGTTTATTTAAATCAATCATTGATACTCCTTCATTAAAAGCAGCAATCCATAAGTTACCTGACTTATCTTTTACTATTTCACTAAAAATATTATTTAACTTAGAAGAAATATGAGATATATCAACAGTATTAATTATATTTCCAGGACGTTTTTGAAGTGCATAAAGTCCCTGTGTAGATACAATCCATATATAACCATACTTATCATCCTGAGTTATGCTAAAACAACCATTCTTATCCCAATGTTCATTACTTTTTATATCTACATGACTATACATCAAATCATCTTTCTCCTCTGGATAAAGTAAAAAGATTCCGCTTTCCCATGTTAAAATCCAATGTTGCTTCTTATTATCTTGAAAAACTTTAAATGGATTATTTAAATCTCCAATCTGAGGCATAGCAATAAATGAATCTGTTTTTGAATTATATCGATGTAATCCCCTTTCCCATAAAGTTACCCAAATATTCTTATCTGCATCTTCATAAATAGAATTCACACTAGTAACAGGCAAAGTAGAATCATATCTTTTGCAATATGAGAAATCGGCAGAACAACGAAAAACAGAAGTTAATGTTCCAACCCATACCCATCCATCACTATCCACTATCATTGTTCGAATCTCTTGATCCTTCAAATCATTGTGTGTAACTGGTATTATCTGATAAGTTCGTTTATCCAGTATATTAATACCTTTTTTAGTTCCTATAAATAGATATCCATTTTTATTTTCCGCAATACAAGTAATTTCATTATTCGTCAAAAGATCCGGTGATTTCAATCCAGAACGGAAAACAAGTAATCGATAGCCATCATACCGACACAAACCGTCTTTAGTTCCTAACCACAAAAAGCCTTCCCGGTCACAATGAACCCGCAAAACAGTACTTGAAGGCAAATAATTATTTAACGGAAGCGTAGATACCGACATTTGTTGCGCAAAGGCACACGGAAATAATTGAATAAAAAACAGTACTATATAAAATTTCAGTTGATGTTTCATAGTAGAATTAATATAAAGACGTATTTCTTGTTCAAAATTAAAATAAAGACAGCTATCACTATTCATAAATCACTTAAAATATATTAATTTAAAACTACCACAAACATATGTGGTCTATTTTTAAACCTTTCTGAATGATTTTTATCCCACTATAATCAGATAACTTAAAATTATACGTATTTGAATCATTCCAGCACCTATATATAAATATGATTCAGCAATTTTGCAAACAGGAAACAAGCTATTGATATTTCGAATCAATTTTGGTTATACTATTCAGTAAGCAAGAAATAAACACAGATTATTAGTTCAATCATAAATAATTAATTTATAAAACATTTCTGTATCATGAAAAAAAAATATGTGAAGATTATGTTTTTATCATTGACATTGCTGACAATTAGCACAACAGCTACTTATGCAGTTCAACCCAAAGATGATAAAAAAGAAAATGAAGCCTTACAAACCTCAACAGAGGAACATCTACCATTACTAACGATTAATGGTACAAACGCATCATCATCCTTCATTGTCAATTCCGAGGCTTTACTCGACAAAGAAATAACAATTACAGCTCCAAACGGTTTCACCGTAACTCCGACTGTTATAGCAGCCAACTCTGGGAAACAAAAAGTGAAAGTGACCTTAAACAGTACTAAAAGACTGACTGAAGGGAAAATTATTCTGCGAAGTGGAGATATCCGTTCATATATAAAAGTAAAAGGATTTGGAACTGCCCTTCCAGTGAAAGACATTGCAGCATCTCCTGTTTATAAGAAAGGAAATGATACGGAATTTACCAAAGCATTCACTCCAAATTCAAAAGGATATACTATCGAATTCAAAATAAAAACAGATGACTCGGAGAAAAGCTTTTATCCTTATTTTGTAAACGAAAAAGGTTATGGATTCAAAGCATATATTACCTCTAATGAAATCGGATTATTCAATGCCTACAAAAAAGAAATTACCAATCCTGCAACAAATGGAAAAGCAGGAGGAAAAGGTAAGTTCTATAATAATGATGGACAAGCACATATTTATCGTTTTGCCATAACACCAGATAACCGTGCCTTCATTTACAGAGATGGAATTCCTGTAGATTCCGTTAGAATTATAGACTACGCTCCCCAGCCAAACTTTGCAGAGAAAGTTGGCAAACCAGTAGAAAATCTTTTAAAGAACCCAAACTTCGAAGGAGAATTTGATATAAATCCAGAAACGAAGTTAGTTAGTAGAGTGGAAGGATGGGATGTTGTTATTAGCGACCGTTGGAATTCAGAACAACAAATTCTTCCTGAAGAAATTGATAATAATCAGGACCTAGACAATCATGTTTTTGAAATTAGACCCTATAAATGGGCAACTGGTTGGAGTGATGGTATCCTAATGCAAGTAGTAGATGTTGTACCGAATGAAAGTTACACACTATCTGCTCTATTAAAAGGAGGAATAGCAAAAAAAGAAGGAAAACTCACCGGTAAAATGATTATAGAAGAAGTGCAAGACCCTGAAAAAAAAGTCATCACAGAAATTGCCAGTGACAACTGGGAAACTTATTCAATGGACTATACTACTTCTGCCGAATGTAACCAAATTCGCGTATCCTTTACAGTAGGACGTGGAGGATGGGGAAATGATATCGGAGCTGTCCGTGTAGACAACGCTAAACTGACCGGCACATCACGTACATACTCGCCCAAATTCGGTTTTATAGATAATACTGCTGATGTGGAATATTTCACAATTGACGAATCTGGAGCCTATGCCCCTGCACAGCCCGAAATAACTATTAATATTGAAGACTAAAATAACAAAAACATGAGAATAACTCTATTTATCTGCTTTATGTTCTCATTCACCTCTATTTTTTCACAAAACACCCAGATCAGTCCGGGTGTTTTGTGGAATGACATAGATGGGGAGCAAATTAACGCACACGGTGGATGTGTCGTTTACGAAAAAGGAACTTATTATTGGTTTGGAGAAGATCGTACAGGTTTTAAATCAAATGGGGTAAGCTGTTATCAATCTAAAGACTTATACAACTGGAAACGGCTGGGATTGTCGATGAAAACGACAGGTGAAGCCAGAGAAGACATGAATGATATATCGCAGGGACGTTTGTTCGAACGTCCCAAAGTAATTTATAATCCCCAAACTAAGAAATGGGTAATGTGGAGTCATTGGGAAAGTGGAGATGGATATGGAGCTGCACGTGTTTGTGTAGCAACAAGCGATAAAATAATGGGGCCTTATGTACTTTACAAAACATTTCGCCCTAATAAAAACGAGTCCCGTGATCAGACGTTATTCGTAGATACAGACGGGAAAGCATATCATTTCTGTTCTACGGATATGAATACCAACATGAATATTGCATTACTTAGAGACGATTATCTGGAGCCGACTCCGACAGAAACTAAAATTTTAAAGGGACTTAAATATGAGGCACCCGCTATTTTTAAGGTTGGGGATATGTATTTTGGATTGTTTTCCGGTTGCACAGGCTGGGAGCCCAATCCCGGGAAAAGTGCCTACAGTACTGATATACTGGGGAACTGGACAACAGGGAATAATTTTGCTGTAGACAAACTCAAACAAGTTACTTACAACTCCCAAAGCTGTTATGTATTTAAAGTGGAGGGTAAAGAAAAAGCTTATATATACATGGGTGACCGTTGGAACTCTAAGGATGTAGGAAAGTCTCATCATGTGTGGTTGCCCATTAGTATGCGCTCAGGCTATCCTGTCGTAAAATGGTATGATCAATGGGATTTAACCGTGTTTAATAGTATGTATCGCTATAAAAGAGCTGCAGAAATCATACCCGGTAATATATACTCATTATTAGAAAAGACCTCTGATCGTTTAGTGTCTAAACCTGCCAATGGTTTCAGTATAGCGGATGATGATGATGACATCAATCTAAGTCTGGAGTTTATAAAGACTAATATACCCAACGTATATAAAATAAAAGATACCAAAACCGGAAAGTTTTTGGAATCACTGTTTGGAACTTTACGCCTGAATTCCGAGAAGAAAGATGATGCTCAATGCTGGGTATTCAACCTACAGGAAGATGGTTATTATCAGATACAAAATCTGAAAGATAAAAAGTATGTTACAGTTTCCGGTTCAAATACATTTGCCGGAAGTAATTTATATCTTACTGAACTATCCAAGAAGTTAATGCAAGATTTTGCAGTATATTTCGATTCCAATAAATATAAATATAAGGAAGCAGATATATTCTCTGATGCCTACAAGGCTAATAATCTAAAACAGATGAAAGCCCAATAAATTTCTCATATGTAATTCTGATAAATTAAATTTGTTACATTATGAACATAAAAAGTCAACAGGCAAAAAATAGTTTTTTATTCATATTTATATATCTATGTAGTCTGTCTTTGCAACCAGCTTTCGCAACTCAATCGAAAGAAGTTATAACAACAGATATCTGGGCAGCCACTGCCACTGTATTCAAACTTGTCGGTGAAAAAGCTGTCAACAATGTAAAACTGAATTGGATGCAACGAGAGGACGCCGACCTTTATAAAATCTACCGGGATGGAAATTGTATTGGAGAAGCTAAAGGAAATACATACGATGATTATAATCTGAAAGCAGATAAAACTTTTACCTACCATGTAGAAGCATTTAAAGAGGGGAAGAAAATAGCCACGTCCGCTTCTCAACAAGCAACAACCTTCACCCCTAACGGCGAAACTAAAGTTTATGATAATCTAAACGGAAAATATATCACCAAAGAATCTGCCCAAAAACCTCAGGGTATGAAAATTGGGGAGCTTTATTTCTCTTATAAAATGGAAAACGTTGAAAAGGAAGTAGATGGACAAACACTCAAAGGATGGCTAGCTACAGAAAGCTTTTCTCCGACAGGGCTCAATGGTAGTTGGAGTACTTCCCGTGAACTGGCTTTTTACCCAAATGTAAAATTTGAGGGTATTGCTTTCCGATATAACGCAAAAACCGGTAAGGTAGTACTTTCAGCACATTATGAAGATCAAAGTGGATATGTTGCAGCTAAAATCTATCTGGCACAAATAACTCCCAAAGGCGAGCTCGAAGTAGGCACTATGGAACGACCATTGGGCTATGACTCTAGAGATCAATCTCTTTTCATTGTGATGACGGTACAGCTTATCTCCTTTCAGCTACAAATATGAACAGAGATATAAACATCTATAAGCTAGACCCTTCATGGACTAAGCCTGTTTTATTAGTTAATACAATATGTAAAGGACTACATCGGGAAACTCCTGCAATCATCAAAAAAGACGGAGAATATTATTTCTTCAGTTCAAAGGCTTCCGGATGGTATCCGAGTCAAACCATGTATACATCTGCCGCTGATTTAGGAGGCGAATGGACACCTATGAGAGAAATTGGCAATAATTCTACTTTTGATGCACAGTTTAACAGAATCAGTACAGTTGGAAAAACCTGCGGAGTATGGAGTTACCACTGGGGAGCGCAACGAAAATATAAAACTCCGGCTGGCAATTTCCCGAGAATTTCAATAGCCGCATTTAACAAAGGATATGCTTCGATGGATTATTACAGATACCTGGAATTTAGTGACAAATATGGTATTATCCCTGTTCAGAACGGTAAAAACCTGACATTAAATGTACCGGTGACAGCCGCTGTCCCAGGAGCGAGAGGAATTAAAGCTGATTGTATCACGGATGGAGCTTGTACTGAATCTTCTACTTATTTCCAGAAAAGTTCAAATGCTGCTACAGGTTCTCCTTATATGTTTACCATAGATATGCAGAAAGAAGCCGTGATTTCTGAGATTAATCTTTCGACAAGATTGGTTAACGGTTCCGAGGCTGCCTACAAATATACCATTGAAGGAAGCCGGGATGGAAAAAGTTATAAAATGCTCGTAGACGGCAAATTAAACTGGCAGGTAGGATTTCTAATTCTGAATATTGAAGATCCGTCGCTCTACAGATATTTACGGCTCCGCGTATACGGTGTTGTCAATGTACATAAAAACAATTCTGCAATGTGGGCAGATGGCATTTATGAATTTGCTGCTTACGGAAAACCACAATAAATAAGAAAGCAAAGTGTATTAGAAAAAGCCAGTTAACTATTTAAATGTTGACTGGCTTTTCATTTTGCATCGATCACAAAAAGTTACCCTATTAAGCTTTCTGTATTTAACGATTCCATTATTCGTTTATATATACCATTTTGTACAAGCAAATAATAAACTAAAGCCCAATCCTGATCATTTGCATATGGATCGTAGAATCCGCCCTTTACTCCGTTAACCTATTTGGATAAATATAGGCGCAAGAAGCTTTTCCATCTTCAAAGAATAAACACAGATTATTTCTCACAATATTCTCTGCACGCTCTTTATATGAATGATCTCCCGTACATTGCGAATAAAGATAAAAAGCAGCTCCTGACAATGTACTCCAATAGTGTGGAAAAGTATCTCCCCACATTTCCCGCTTACCAAACCAATAACCATCCCAATGACGAACAGCTATTTCATTCAAATGATAACTGGGTTGTTTGCCATTGAAAGCTTCCAATACAGGCATTTGAATCTTTGCCCCATCCAAATATTTCTGCCTTCCGGTTTCCATATAAAGTTGAAGCAAGAACATGACTGATGGAGCTACAATGGCTTGTTCGTAGTTTACTTCACTAGCCGGATAATTCAAACCATTTTTCAAAAAAGTATCACCAACTGCAATATAATCATTCTCCAGCTCTTGATATTCTCTTTGCATATCAGCATTTTTTAAAGTTTGTAGTCCTAAGCGAACCGGTATACCTATGGCATAAAAACCATGTCCGAACTGTTTGAACATAGACCGCAAAGTCATATAACCATGTTTAGCATATTGTTTGTCATTGGTTATTTTATACATCTGGAAATAAAAATCCGCTACCCATACATAATTGTACGCCCTGTTACGTCCCTTCTGATCGACTGAAGAGAAAGTCTTATAGTCAGCATCTTGCAATCTATTACGCAAAAAACTTGCATATCGCAATAAAGACGCCTTTACTTCAGCAACAGGATGCAATTGATAATACTTTGCTAAAAGTACCCCCATACCGACTCTTTCAGCACCTTCATCCCTGTCAACCGGATTACAGTTATGCGTATTATTCAGATATATTTCATTCTTTTCATTATCATAAACCATATAAGCATCTCTACGCGTATTCGAACTTTTCATCTGTTGATTTGCAACTATAAACTCTACTCGTTTTTTAATCAAATCATTCACATTACTAATCACCAAACAATTTGCATGAGTTTTTTTCCCTGCGCCATATAGTATATCAAAACGCACTTCTCCCAACTGATCCATTACTACTTCAGCATACCATGCTGTTCCTTGTTTTTTCATAGGAATAGTGACATCATTCTTTTTAAGCATACAGCCTTTTACCATCTGCCCACCTGATATTTTCACAAGGACAGTTTCTCCCTTCTCAAATACATACTTGTTGCAAGATACCCAGACACTCTCTCTTTCCAATAACTTTTGACGGAAATCATCTCCACCTTTATGCGAAAAGATATACCACGAAAATACTTGTTCATCACCCGGCATCAATTTCATATCCGGAAGATTCAAAGAAATAATTCCTCTTGTATGAGAGTTACCCTTATTTCTATCACGCTCTGATATTTCATAACTTTTAATTTCGCCTTCCCTCAAAACCAGTCCCAAATGTGGAGCATATCCTCCCATACGTGTTGCGTTTACATAAGCTGCATTATCACCCTCCCATATATGAGCATTAGCCCGCATATTTATACAAGCTTGTGCCCCTGGATAGTTATCGTTGAATGGAGTATAGATGCCTATATCCGATAAAAGTATTTCCTCTGTTCCATCATTTTGGAAAGTATACTCTTCTATTAAATCTTCTCCTCTCATACTCCTTTCTACAAGGATACATATATCTCCAACTCGATAAGTAACTTCTCTCCCATCCTGCTTTATACTGGCAGGAAGATTCCAAAACAACTTGTTTTTCTGATTTCTTCTCACCTCAGTGAAATAGCCAAGTCCCCAACCATAATTCTCCTTTATCCAAGGATATTGGCTACCATCTGTTGCAATCAGCCAATTCATATTCTGTTTATCATTATCAATATTCATTGATTGTATGGCTCCAGTTTTCGAATTCACTGTAAAGTTTACTTTTTGGGCTTTAACAGAAATACATATTACTGTCAACAACCCAATACCACAAAGCTTTAAAAAAGGATTCTTTACTTTTCCCATTGACATCATCCTATTTTTCTTAAAACAGGGCTTACTTCTTTTAGATAAATCTAAATCCATTGTTTTTCATTTAATTAATTATAGCTATTAAAAATCTTATTGCCAAGTAATTATTCAAAGATAATTCTTTTCAAAAGGGAAAAAGTACTATAATCATTCAAAAGGGAACAGTAATAAATAAAAATACCTCATCCTTGTCGAAGGCAATTCCCCGTTTGACTAAATTTCATTCAAATCTGTTCAATTTTAATTCAATATTTCAAAATCCGGTTGATTAATCAATTGTATATCCAAGCAGGATACACTTAGAGAGCAAATAGTAAAAAGAAAAAATTCAATCCATTTATTCGCTAGAATCAAAGAAAGTCCCTATCTTTACCCCAAGTAATTTTTATTATTCACCATTAAATGTAAATATTATGGCAAGTAGAAGAGAACTTAAAAAGAACGTAAACTATATCGCAGGAGAATTATTCACCGAGTGCTTAATCAATAGTATGTTTATCCCTGGTACTGACAAGGCTAAAGCTGATGAACTGATGGCTGAAGTTTTAAGAATGCAGGATGAATTTGTCAGCCGCATCAGCCATACAGAGCCGGGCAATGTGAAAGGCTTTTATAAGAAATTCCGAGTAGATTTCAATGCAAAAGTTAACGAGATTATTGAGGCCATCGGGAAATTGAATA